>Ga0114930_10000187_pt1 | contig 67336 bp, 59 predicted proteins | sample AnhtaG_FD_87300 | JGI IMG/M metagenome (GOLD analysis project Ga0114930, IMG submission 87300) | Deep subsurface microbial communities from Anholt, Denmark to uncover new lineages of life (NeLLi) - Anholt_01485 metaG | ecosystem: Environmental > Aquatic > Marine > Oceanic > Sediment | place...
CAAATCGATAAGATGTTTCCTTCGAATGAATGCTCGACATGCACAATACTGCCGCGCATGCTGGAGCTCACCAGCAATCCCAATATGACACTCGCAGCCTTTGCAGAAGTGAAAAGCATAAACGGAGAAGTGGGGGATTTCAAGGTCAAAGTCGTCAAAAATCCCAGATATGTCGATCCGATGAAGTGTACGGCATGCACGGATTGTTTCCCTGTTTGCCCGGTTGGAGGACTTCCTATGGAATTCAACTTTGGCAGGGGAGCCTCCAAAGCCATTTCTTTTTACTCCCCCTTTCCGCCAAGAAAAGCACTGATCAATCCCAAAAAATGCACCTATATTCTTGAGGGTAAATGCGGAGATAAGGAAGTTCCCCCCTGCGTTGAGGTCTGTGAGCCAGAGGCCATTGTGTTTGACCAGAAACCTGCAGAGGTAGAATTTAATGTGGGCGCAGTTATTTTGGCCACAGGCATGGATGAAATGAAAACAGAATCATTAGAAACGTTTGGATATGGGAAGTTTCCAAATGTACTCACTGCGCTCGAGTATGAACGCCTGCTTTCAGGCCTTGGCCCTACGAGCGGTGTTATAAAACGCGACGATAAAAAAGAACCACAATCTGTTGCGTGGTATGTGCTCAGTAACCCATCGCCCGTTGGTTTTATGACAGCTGTGGCTGAGGCAATGGGTACCATCGAAAGAAATCCCGATGCTTCTGTTTCTGTTTTTTATGAAGACATGAATCTGATAAGAGACGATTATAATGATTTTTACCTGAAGGCCAAAGATTCCAAAATAAATTTCATCAAGACAGACTGTCTTTCCGTTGCTGAAGGAAAAGACGGGAACGTTGATATTTCATACGATAAGGAGTCTCTCCATGCAGAAATGTTCGTTCTGGTCCCGCCATATACTCCTACTGAGAGCACACTGGAACTTGCAAAGAAGCTAGGCTTGGAACTTGATGAATGGGGATTTTTTAACCAAAAACCAGAGGATTCCCATCCGATTCATACACCCAAAGAAGGAATTTTTGTTTGCGGAAGCGCCCAGGAACCAAAGGGCATAGATGATACCATAATCCAGGCGTGTTCTGCAGCATCACACGCAGCTGCATTGTTAGCTCCGTCCAGGGGAACGGAATTAGTGGCTCCGCCGGAAAAAGATATTTTACCTGTAAAGCCGGAAGATGAACCGGCAACTCTTGCCGTTATATGCCGATGCGGTGTCAACATAGCAGGGCTTCTTGATATGGATGAACTTGTTGAATACACAAAATCACTCCCTCATGTCAAACACGTAGAATTGACTCCTTTCGGCTGCGATGGTGTAGCCATAAGGGAACTTTTAAAGACAAAAGAATTTAATAGGCTTGTCATTGGCGCATGCTCGCCAAAAACCCATGAAAACCTTTTCTTTCTTCATACAGAAATGGGCGGCCTTAATCCTTATCTCATGGAAATTGTGAACTTACGCAACCACTGCACCTGGGTGCATTCAACAGACAAGCAAAAAGCCACAGAGAAAGCAAAAACACTGATGAGAATGGGAACAAACCGGGCCACATTGCTTGAGTCTTTAGAAAATATCCACGTACCGGTGACACCGGCCTGCCTTGTCATAGGTGGAACTCCTAGCGGTATTTCCTGTGCCCTAAGGCTTGGACAAGCCGGCCTAGATGTTCATCTGGTTGAAAAAGAAGCGAATCTTGGCAAAGCCAAAGAAAATCAAAGCAGATTTGTGGAGAAAATGAGAGATGAATTAGATAAAAATGAGAAAGTGAAAATTTATACAGAAGCCAGAGTGGGAAGAGTTGAAGGTTTTGTCGGGAATTTTAGGGCAGAAATAGAAAAGTCCAGAGGAAAGGAGAATTTAGATATTGGCGCTATTGTTGTTGCGACCTCTGTTGATATGAGAGCGGAGTCAGACAACGGAGATTTCGAGAAGGATTTACTTCTTCAACGGGACGATAAAAATTTCTTTATCGGAATGCTCGGGATTTTAAATCCCCTCGATTTTAATACGGATGGGGTATATAAATGTGGTCCTGCGCGAAAAGAGATGGGCATTCCTGATGCTATAATTGACGGTGAAGGGACAGCATCGCGCGTTGCAGGAGTTATCTCAAAAGATGAACTGGTTAAATCTCCCACAATATCGTTTGTTGTCGATGAGAAATGTGATGGTTGTGCGTATTGCATTGAGCCCTGTCCTGCCCAAGCTATAACACTGATTGAATATATGCAAAAGGACCGCGTAAAAAAGACAGTCGAGGTTAATGAAGCCATCTGCCGCGGTTGCGGCGTTTGTATGGCGACATGTCCTAAAGAGGGTATTTTTGTCTGGCATTTTAAGCCTAAATATTTTGAAGAAATGATCAATTCCGTAACAGGGAGTGAATAAAATGACAAATGATTATGAGCCGGTCATTATAGCCTTTTGTTGCAATTGGTGTTCTTATGCAGCGGCAGACTCTGCAGGAACGGCACGAATGCAATATCCATCAAATATTCATATCATCCGCTGCATGTGTTCGGGCATGGTGCATCCTAATTTTGTAATGAATGCATTCACTCAAGGCAGGGCTGATGGAATTCTTATTTGTGGGTGTCATCCCGGTGATTGCCATTATCAAGATGGCAATACAAGGGCAGAAAAAAGAGCAGAAGCAATTACCCTGATGCTCGAAGATTTTGGGCTTGAAGAAGAACGCTTCAGATTAGAATGGATTTCAGCCTCGGAAGGGCCTAAGTTTGTGGGAGTTGCACAAGAGATGACAAAAACACTTAAAGAGTTGGGCCCAAACCCATATAAAAGTTAGGGGTAATGCTTTCATCTACAGAGGAACAAAAAAGGTAAGAGTTACTATTTTGTAGTGTTCCAACTGTCTCCTGTGCTTTTCGATTATGGATTTGATGCTTTATCTGGTTCTATCGTTGTTGATCGTAACCAAATGCTTAATTGTATATGCCAGGGTGCAAATTTCCGGCAGGTGTGCGGCGTACGTAAAGTGATTGTAAGACGCTAAATCTTATTTTATTTTTAAACTGGAGATTAAAATGGCTTTATATCAGTTTGAGGGACGCAAACCTCGAGTAGCACATGGAGCTTTTGTAGCCGAGTCTGCTTTGGTCATCGGTGATGTACAGATCGGTAAGGATGCCTACATCGGCCATGGAGCAATTCTCCGCGGTGATTACGGCACGATCCATGTTGGAGAGGGAACTGCCATTGAAGAAGGCGTAATCGTTCACGCACGACCTAATGACCGCACGATATTTGGAAACCATGTAACTGTAGGACACGGTGCCATGATCCACAATGCCCAAATAAGAGATTATGCCGTTATTGGTATGCGAGCCACAATAAGCGATTATAGCATTGTTGGAAAGTGGACAATTATTGGAGAGATGGGTTTGGTAAAAAGCAATCAACGTGTGCCCGATGGTGTTGTGGCTGTAGGAGTGCCAGCTAAAGTCGTGGGAAAGGTGGATAAAAAGCAAAAAGAGTTCTGGAGCTACGGCAAAAAGCTTTATGTTGAACTGGCTCATAGATATATAACTCCAGGTGCATTTATGCGAATTGATTAGCTTAGAGAGGCTGAAATGGAAAAATTCCGGGGACTTAAAATCCACTATGCAAATAATGTCTCGAATATAATCGGATGCTTGTTATATCTTATTTTTAGGTAGTGGTCTTCCCCCACTTTCGTGGACATACCTCCAAGTTTGATATTATCTATAACTTTTCGGTGTGTCCACAAAAATGTGGAAAGCCCAGTGTTCTTGTTGGAGAACCTGAGGGCGGTGGCGGATATTTTCCGGAAATAATAAGATTTTTTATTCGACTTTGCTTTTTCGTTTTTCCTCCAAACCACCAAGAAATTCGTACATGACAGGAACGACGATCAGCCGGAGCAGGATGGCGAAGAAAAATCCGCCGATGTAGACCACGGCAAGCGGACGATGAAGTTCAGCGCCTGTTGAGACAATCAATGCCATCGGAAGTACCGCGACAATCATCACCATGTCTGTCATGATGATCGGCCTGAGTTTTGTCATCGCTCCTTCCACAACGGCTTGATGCAGGGCCATGCCCTGCTTTCTGTATTCGTTGATCTTGGCCACCAGGATGATGTCGTTCTGAACGCATATGCCGAATAGAGCGATCAACCCGATGGTGGAGGAAACATTGAGCGTTTGCCCGGCGATCAGAAGGCCCAAGATCCCTCCGATAAGGGTCGTTGGGATGTTCATGATGATCAAAAGGGCCTGCCAGATGGACCCGAAGGAGGAGAAAAGAATCACAAAAATGATCAGGATCACTATGAGCATCAAGGTCGTCAGGTGGCTCATCGCTCTCTGCTGACTCTCGAATTGTCCGCCAAAGGTAACGAAATACCCGGGAGGAAGGTCAACATTTTGTTCGATTTTTTCTCGGGCTTCGCTGACAAAACTACCGATATCCCTCTTCATCATGTTGCAAAGGATGATCTTGCGACGCATCAGATTTTCCCGGAATATGGTTTGTGGGCCTTCACTCCTGGTTATCTCCGCTAGCTCGGAAAGGGGGATTCTCTCACCGTTCGGAGCATCTACTAGGAGGTTTTTGATGGCCTCCTCGTCATTTCGATACTTCTCAGGAAGCCGGATGAGGACAGATGTGATCCTATCCACCTCATAGACGTCGGTCACTTCGATTCCGTTAAGAGCAGTTTCGATGATATCCGCCACATCCCCAACAGGGATACCGAATCGGGCTAATTTTTCTCTTTTGAGACTTATCACAAGTTGAGGAATACCGGTTGTCTGCTCGATCTGCAGGTCCGCCACTCCTTGGATTTCTGCCATCACATTGTGGATTTCTTCGATCTTTTCATTCAGGATGGATAAATCCTGACCGAAAAGCTTTACGGATAGTTGTCCCTCGAGTCCGGTCAGCATCTCGGCCAGTTTATTGGCTATGGGTTGTTCAAAAATATAAGCAACACCAGGAAGCTTATCCAATTCTTCTCGCATAGCTTGAGTGATTTCTTCAAAATCTCTTTTTCTCTTTTCTCTGGGAAGGAGTTCTATGTTGTAATGGCTGTGGTTGACAGGGTGGAGATGTTCAGAACCTTCAGCAGTCCCTGTGGTACGAGAAACAGATAACACTTCTGGAAATGAGAGGAATAATTTTTCGATGAGCGTCCCCATCTTCATGGACTCTTCCAGAGAAGTCTCGGGGAGCATTACGGTCGAGGCCATAATAGCGCCCTCATCCAGAGGAGGAACGAATTCTTTACCCAGGAAGGTGAAAGAGATACCAGCCCCTATGATGAGAATCAAAAAAACGATCAGGATGGTCCGTTTGTGCTGGAGAGCTCCGGAAAGTATGATCCTGTATTTTTTGCTCAGGAATTCTGTGACCGGATTCCTCCGTTCTTTAATGTGTTTTTCTGTCAGGATCATGGATGCCAGGACAGGTTTGAGGGTGATATTGAGAATGAGGGAACCGAAAAGGGCAGCCGCAACGGCAAAGGCTGTGGGCCGAAACATGGCGCCTTCGATCCCACGGAGCGTTAAAAGAGGCAAAAACACAAGAATAATGATGAGATTGGCGGAAAAGAGATATTTTCCCACATCTTTAGCTGCTTCAGAAGTGAGGGCTAGGGTGGAAGCCTGGCCTTTTTTCTCGCGAAGAACGCGGTAAATATTCTCAACCATGATGATAGAACCATTAGCAACCTTGCCGATTCCTATGGCCAATCCTCCTATGGACATCACCGTCAGGGCTACCCCGAATATGGCCATGAATACCAGTGCGATAAGTATGGAAAAGGGGATAGTCAGGGAGGCAATCAGGGAACTTCGCAAGTTCCACATGAAAAAGATCATCACCAGGACGATAAGAATAGCGCCCTCTAATATAGAGGTTTCCACATGTTCAATAGATTTCAAAATGAGTTTGGATTGGTCATAAAAAGGTTTGATCTTGATTTTTTCTGGCAGATCCTTAGCCATCTGAGAAAGGGCATTTTTTATGTTCTCGATAGCTGTAAGGGTATCACCTCCATATTGTTTTTCGACGGTCACATATACGGATTCTTGGGCGTTATGGCTGCCTGATTCCCTTCTGAATTTTCCTCCGATTTTCACGTCAGCCACATCCATCACACGCACGGGAATATTATTTCTTGATGTGATCATCGTATTTTTGAGGTGGCCGAGAGTTTCTATACGTCCAAGGCCCTTGATCAAAACCTCTTGAGAACCTTTCATGATGATGCCGCCCGAGAAATTGCGGTTGCTGTTTGCGATCGCCTCGGTGACTTCGTTGATCGTGATGTCGTAGTGCTTGAGCATTTCGGGCTTGAGATGGACCTGGAATTGTTTGATGAAGCCGCCCAGGTTGATCACAAAGGATACGCCTGAGACACCCTGGAGCCTGTACCGGATCGTCCAATCCGCGACCGACCGGAGCTCCATAGGATCAGTGTCCTCGCCGGTTACAGCGAACTCGAATATCTCCCCCATTCGGGAGGAAACAGGGCCCAGGATGGGACGAGTCGTTCCTATCGGGAGCCGTCCTGCGATGAGTTCCAGTTTGCTCGAGACGATCTGCCGGGCGAGATAGATATCCATGCCCCAGTCAAACTCTGCCGTGACGACGGAATCTCCCGTAGCAGATTCAGAGCGGACGCGTATGACATGAGGAGCACCGTTGAGCAAGCTTTCCAAGGGAAATGTGATGAGACGTTCCACATCTTCCGCGGCCATGCCCGGATTTTCAGTGATGATAACCACAAGCGGGGCATTGAGATCAGGATAGATATCCTTCGGCATTTTTGTATACGCAATTACTCCCCATAGAGATACCAGGATAACAAGCAGGATGGTTAAAAGCCTATGTTTCAAAGCAGAATCGATGATTTTATCTATCATTCTTTTTTCTCCGTTGTTTAGAAGAGAAACACATCAGTGGATGCCGGCTTTTTTCAGAATTTCGTCATACAGTTTGGATTTGAGTTGAAAATTTCCCTTGGTCACCACTTCAGAGCCTTCCTGAATCCCGGCCAGGATCTCCACATAATCTCCATTGCGAATACCGATCTCGACGATTTGAGGGATGTATTTTCCTGCTACTTTGAGAAAAACGATGTTATCGTCTCCTTCGTCCAGGACTGCTTCCAGTGGAAGAACAAGGGCATTGCTCTGGTGGTTGAGGAAGATGTTGATATCGGCGAACATACCCGGTTTGAGCTTGTATTCCCTGTTTTCGACTTCAGAGCGCACGGTGATGGTCCGGGTTTCTTCGTTCAACACATCGCCGATGAAACTGATTTTCCCTTTGAAGGTTTCTCCTGGATAGGCCGGAACAGAAACTTCCACCTCCTGCCCGATCCGTATCTTTGCGATATCCCTTTCATAGACATCGGCATGGATGTAGAGCACAGAGGGATCCATGATGGTCAGAATTTCTGTTTCCTGGTCAACCATAGCGCCAAGGATGGCATTGTGTTCGATGATCTTGCCGCTTATCGGCGCATACAGGCTGATGATCGGACTGATCTGATGAGTCTCAGAGATAGATTTCACTTGCTCTTCGGAAAAACCCAGCAAATGGAGTTTTTTTTCGGTTGCATTCAGATTGGCCTCTGCGACCTTAAAGCCTGCCTCACTAGAGAGAGAATCCTTTTGTGCGGCTACTCCTCGATCGTAAAGCCTTTTTTGCCGTTCATAATTTACTTTGGCTAATTCGTAATCAGCTTGCGCTTTGTAAAATTCCGATTTGGCTGAGCCGACTTCCTCGCTTTGAAGGGTTACTAATTTTTGCCCGGTTTTTACCCAATCCCCGATTTTTATGTGGATGTCTGCAATCCTTGCTGGGAATGCATAGCTGACAATGGCTTTTCCTTGTGGATGGGCGAAGACTTTTCCTAGTGCCTGAAGTTGTGACCTCAGGGGTTTGTATGACGCTTCAACCGTCTCTATGTCGATGGCGTTTTCTTCTTCTGAGGATAATTCCACAACAGTATCCGGGCCCCAAACTCTTCCAGTGTTTCTATTTTGGGCTCTGTTGCCGAATCCCTGGCCAACTGCCTGTCTTTTTTGCTGCCCCCTCCGCTTGCCAAGGGGCCTTTGGCTCTCTTGGGTATCCTCGTTTTGTGTTTGGGAAACCTGCTCTCCAGAAATCTCGTCATGTTGTCTGTTCCCCCTGCAAGATATCCCGAGAGTGATTATCGTTATTATCAGCAAAACACGGGTGATCCATTTTCTCATTGTCCGTCTCCTTCTAGTTTTTGTCCGATGGATTTTTCCAGGGCGGCGAGGGCCACATCATAGGCAAACAGGGCATCGGCATAGGAAGTTAAGGCTTCGATCAATGTGCGCCGGGCATCGATCAATTCAATTCCGCCTATTTCGCCTTCCTGGTAGCTGAAAAGAAACATGTTATAAACTTCTTCCGCTTGAGTAAGAATTTCTTCCTCGTACAAACGGATCTGATTATTAACGGTAACCGCATTCATGTAAGCTTCTTCTACTTCAAGGGTTATCGCATTTTTTAAATATTCGGCATCTTTTTCCAGGGCGCGGATATTCGCCTCCGCCTCGGCGATCTCTCCTTTTTTGGGTTGCCAGAAAAACAGGGGAATCGGAAAGGAAAGAGTAAAATCCCAAAAATCGGCTTCCCCGATAATGCGGTGTTTGTTGACGCCCAATTCAAAGTCGGGCAGATAACTCATATAGCCTTGTTTTTTGGTGAGACTTTCTCTTTCAAGTCCCATATTGATCCTTTTAACCTCCGGGCGAAAAGATAAAGCCCTTGCAATCAGTTCCTCCTCATTCAGGCCGATCGCAGCCCTTTTGAGATTGCCCTGGATTTCAAGGGGAGAATATTTTTTGCGTGCTAGCAAAAAGTTCAACATGGCTTTGGCTAATCGAACATCGTTCGATGCCGAACGCACTTCGTTGGCAGCTTTCGAGGATTCCACTCTGGCCCTTAGGGCTTCGACTTTTGCCACATCTCCGGCTTCATATTTCTGATCGGCTTTTTGCAGGTAATCTTGAGAGAGCTCCAAATTTTGCTGGGCATACTTGAGTTTTTCCTGGGAAAGGAGAAGATTGTAGAATGCTTGCTTCACCTGAAAGACAAGGTCCAATTTGAGAAGTTCGATGTCCTGGAGAAATTCGCTGGCTTCCTTGGACGCAATTTTTCCCCTAATGCTTCTCTTTCCGGGGAACTCGATTTCTTGACTGATCCCAAAATACCATTCCCCCGATTTTCCGAAATTAAAAAGCTTTGGCTGTAGATCCGAATCCCAATTGATGGATGGCTGAGCAAATGCCTTCGCTTGATTGATACGAGCCAGTGCCGCTTTGTACTGTTGCATCGAGGACAACACAAGCGGATTCTGTTGTATCGCAATGGATAGGCATTGGTCCAGGGTGAGCGCGCTTTCCTCGGATGTTTGTGCCAACAGGGAAATGGGGAAGCACAATGTGATGAATAATATAATGGCTGCTTTTCTTCTTGTTGCCATTCGACCTCCTCGTTATAAGGCTTTTGGTTGCCGGAGAAGGGAAGGCTTCCCGGCTTAAAAAGGAGAGTGAATCAGGATTGAGGAGGTGACCGAGAAGAGGGTTGGATAAAAAAGAGATGACAGAGAGTGAAGGATTCGAAAATTCTAAGCGATTCTAGCTGCAAAAGTTGTGGGAGATAGAAAAAATGGATCTGAGCGGTCATCAGAGTTGAATTTTGGAATTGACATGCCGGACAGTTTTCGCTCCGTTTGAGCGTTTCTTCGGTATGAAAATAGTTGATTGTCAGCGTGAGGATCAGAAAAATAAGCAGGAAAGCGATGTTGAATGGTTTTTTGTATGACCTATTCATCGAATCCCTAGCAGCACTAATATATGGGAAATAAGAAGAGAATGTCAAATTTTATCAAGGTTTAAAGCTGGATTTTGAATCCACCGTATGCGGAGAGCCCAGGCGTTCCGTAGCCTTTTATCAGTTCGTATTGATGGTCGAGGATGTTGTCCAGGCGCAAGAAAAGCTGGATATTGGGACGGATATCATAGGACCCCACAGCGTTAAGCAGAGTGAAGGGGTCCATCTGAACTCTGGTCGAGATCCAATCGATCCATTCCTGATCGTCCCTTGTGCCGAGGTGTATCAAGGAGAGAACGAAACGCCCTTTGGCCAAAAAACGGAAATTCAGATTGGCTGTGAATTTGTCTTTTGGCCTTCTCAGGAGTGTCTCTCCCGTATTTTGGTCCTTTGCCACGATGTGAGAGTAGGAGGCGGAAAAAGAAAGGAATTCTGTGGGCAAGAATTCAAATAAAAATTCAGCCCCCTTCGAAGACGCTTTTGTTATGTTGATGTAACCTTGTGTGTAGTCGTAGTCGATCAGGTTTTCGAAACTGCTGGAAAAGTAAGTCCCCCCTAAGCGGACTTTTCCATCCCAGAGGTCCTGCTCGATTCCCAAGTCCCAGCTGGTTGTCTCTTCGGGTTTGAGGTTTTCGTTTCCGATGGGCCCCCAGACGTTTCCCGGTGCATAGAGCTGGTAGAGAGAGGGGGATTTGAAGCCTGTGCCATAGGTTGCCTTCAGCTTGGTGTTCGTCTGTTGGATAAAAAAAGCCGGGGCGATTCGGTAGGTTGTCGAACGACCGGATTGGCTGTGTGAATCCAGCCGAATTCCTGCTGTCATAAAAAACACCCCCGCTAGTCTCATTTGATCCTGGATGTAGACTCCTGTGTTGTGGGCTTTTTTCAGCGGAAAAAAGCTTGTGGATGGTCCCCAAACACTCTCTGAGTGATAGTTGGATTCTCCTTGTTCCTGTTGGTATTCTGCCCCGAAAGTCAAGGTGTTCGATTTGTGCAGAAAAAGGTTGTTCTGCCAGTCCAGCTTATACAATCTGCTTTTATAGTGGGAGCGGTCTGCGTCAAACGGGTGTTGTTCATCTGTGGGATTATCCGTTTCTCTGTTAGAATTGACATGGGAGATGCTCAATTTTTGTTCCCACCTGTTTTTGAGGAAAAGCCCTTGAATGTGTCCCTTCAAATAGAGCGAGTCGTATGTTTGGATGTTGTTAGGATCGTCGCCGAAGGCGCTGCCGTAATTGTCGATATCGGACTTGGTGTCGATGAATCTTGCTGAAAAATCCAAATCGATATTGTCAGAAATTTCATAATCCGCTCTGGCTGATAGAGAGAGATTCTTGTACCCATCCGCCTCGGTGTTTCCTTCGAGCGCGGCATTGGCCGCCGAGAAACCTTGGGATGTTAGGGATGAAGCCCAAAAGGAATAATGAAGCCTCTCCATGCTCCCCGTCAACCCGGCAGTGCCGGAAAATGTCCCGTAGGATCCTCCGAGGGAGGAAAGATGAAATTGAGGTTTTCCTTGGCCCTTTTTTGTGATGATGTTGATCACCCCGGCCATCGCATCGGAACCATACAGGGTACTTTGGGGACCCCGGAGGATCTCGACGCGTTCGATGCCTTCCACTCTGAGGTGCGAAAAATCATACGTCCGGGCGGGTGTGATGGGATCATTGACTTCAACTCCGTCTATCATCACAAGAGTATGTTCTGAGTTAGCTCCCCGGAGCATCACGGATGCTGAGCTGCCAACAGGGCCGGACTGGAGGATGGATATTCCCAGAACTTCCTGGAGAACCTCGATGACGGTCGTTTTTTTCGTCTGCTCCAATTCTTGTTTGGTGATGACTGTCACAGAGGTCGCGATTTCTTTAGTGGGCGTTGCGATACGACTGGCTGTGACGACGATCTCATGGTGACGATCGGTTTTTTCTGACTCTTGTTGTCCGGCAATCAGGGCAAACGGAAGGAAAGCCGAAACGAGGACAACAACTAGGGATTTATTCCGCATGGATATCCTCCTTTAAACGTATGCCCCCGATTTATTTTGCAAAAAAAATCAACCCGATCTTCCTCCCGAAGATGGGCTCTGTCGGTTTAGGGGAGGTCTCCTGACTCTCGGATCGTCCTCCTTCCAGACCTTCCCATTCCCTCAACGAGAGAACAGTGGTTTATTCTGGAATTTGTTCCCGATTACAGTAGCGGGGGCTGTGTCCGCCTTTCACGGACTTCCCTGCCCAGTAAACCGTAAGATTCAATTGTCAAAGACGGCAGTAGCATAACACATTTTTTCCGCTGGGGTCAAACTTTGACATTGGACATTTAAAAACAATCCTTTTTTCATAAAATTAACTTCAATTGTATGACATATAAAATAATGTGAAATCAATTCAACGACTGACCATTAGGGTCGCATTCTTTACTAAAAAAGAGAAACAAAACAACAGAGACTATCAAACACTCAGCTTTACGGATAGACTCCGCTCATAAGGTCTTCCGTTCGAATGGATTTCCCTGCAACTCGGACACGGAAAAGAAAAGAAGAAGCATGGAGCAAAGTTTGTCTGCTAACAGAGGTTGTGATAAGATGAAATCGTGAGTGAAAGTCCTCCCGGAAACGAGCTGAAAAACTTATCACCTGTCAAGAACCGTTGGCGTATCCAACATGTGGTGATAATCTTTTTGCTGGCCCTTCTTATCAGGGGATTTTATCTCTATGACAGCCGTGACAATCCCACGTTTCGGCTGTCTATCGTGGATGCAAGGACTTACGACCAAATCGCACGAGGAATCCTTGAAACCGGGAAGCTTACCCAAGACCTTTTCTGGCAGCCCCCTTTTTATCCCTTATTTTTGACGGGAGTTTATTCTCTCACCAAAGGTTCCATCCTCTCCGTGAAAATTTTCCAGATGATTCTGGGGGCGCTTACCTGCGTCCTGGTTTATCTTCTGGGTACGAAAATATTGAATCGTAAAATCGGCCTTCTGGCCGGCATCATAACAGCCTTTTATATGCCTCTGGTCTTTTTTGAAGGCGAGCTTCTGGCAACCGGTTGGGCCGCGTTTTGGTCCGTGGCCATCTTGTTGCTGCTTCTCAAAACAACAGAGAAGCCGGAGATATTGCAATGTCTCTTTTTAGGATTTTGTGGGGCCCTCAGTATCCTAACCAGGCCCGTGTTTCTGCCCTTTTTTCTTGCCAGTTGCTTATGGCTCATTTTTGTGTTGTACAGGCGAAAACAACTCAAGTTTTCTCTGCAAAAAGCCTTAATCATCGCCGCCGGATTTTTAATCGTGGCCATTCCCACAGGTATTCTCGGTTTTTCCACAACCGGAAAATTCCGTATCCTCCCATTCTCGGGAGGCATCAACCTATACCTCGGGAACAACCCGAATTTTAAGGAAACGACCGTCATCCGTCCCGGGCTGGCCTGGGAAAAGCTTTTAAGATTGCCTGAAAGGGAGGGAATCGAGAGTATCTACGAAAAGGATGAGTTCTTCCGAGAAGAGGCCATGGGATACATGTTGAAAAACCCTTTAAAATTCACAAAAGGGCTGGTTCACAAGACTTCCCAATTCTTCAGCTCGCGCGAACTAGCGCGGAATGTGGATATGTATGTCTTCAGAAAGTGGTCTACTTTGTTGCGAATAGGTGTTTGGAAGGTCGGCAAATTTGGATTTCCTTATGCTGTCCTGTTTGCCCTGGCTGTTGTGGGCGCCGCCTTCTGGATCCGCAGAATACCGCTCCCCCTCTGGTTGTTTTTATCCCTTTATCCAGCCGCCGTCATCCTGGTATTCGTCGCCTCCCGTTATCGAATGCCCGTTGTTCCGGTCATGAGTTTGTTGGCTTCTGGCGGAATAGTCGCGTTCTGGGAGATGAGGAAAAAGCGGCAATGGCCAAAGCTGGCGATTTTATCTGCCATTTTCTTGATTAGTGCGTTGGGGAGCAGTTCCTTTGGGCCTTTTCCTGAAGAGAGACTGAACTTCAACGCGGAACTTCATTACGCCTTGGGCGTTGTCCTTCAGGAGGTGGGCCATCCGGAAAAGGCAAAAGAGGCCTACCTCAATGCCATTCAATCGAGGGATGACTTTGTTGATGCCTATTACAACCTCGGAGTGCTTATGGAAAAGCAGGGAAAGACGAATCAGGCCATGGATTATTATCAACAGGCTATAAAGGCCGACCCCAAATCCCCTAATCCATACTATAACCTAGGCGTTCTTCTCCAATTCCAAGGGAAAACAGATGAAGCTATCCGCTATTTTCTTCAAACGCTTAAGGTAGAGCCTTCAGATGCGTATGCCTATAATAACTTGGGCAATGCTCTCAGGTCCAAAGGACAGCTCGATAGGGCCGTCGAGCAGTACCGCCTTGCTTTGAAATACAAGCCCAGTTATGATGTGGCCAATAATAATCTCGGTTATGCCCTCCTCAGGCAAGGGAACATGGATGAGGCAGCCGGGTATTTTCAAAAAGCCCTCGAAATTCAGCCTTCCTGGCCTCCGGCATTAACCGGTTGGGCAAGAATCCTGGCCACCCACCCTGATCCAAAAAAGCGAGATCCTGAAAAAGCCATAAGCCTTGGCGAACAGGCCGCAAAACTCACCGGTTACAAAGAGCCTATAGTCCTGAACATCCTGGCCATGGCTTATGCGGCTTCGGGAGATTTGAGTCGGGCAGTGATAATTGCGGAAAGAGCTCTGGAAATAGCCCTGGCTGCCGGGAACCAAGGTCTTGCCTCCCGAATCCAGGAGAATTTAGAGCTCTACAAAAAAGGCAAGTCAAGACAGCCTTGATTTTGTCCCTCAAGAAAGTGACATTAAAAAAAATAGAACCGTCCCCTTTTTGTAAAGGGTTGACCCCTTAAATAGAGAGGCTGCCTTCTACCTAATGGTGGAATCGGCAGCCTTTTGAGGGGATGGATTAAGAGGTTAAGGGATCTATGTGAAATCCTTCGCTAAAAGGAGGGAAAAAAAGGAGGGAGTTTTTTGTTTCCTGTTCTCTCTTTTCTCTCATCGTTTTAGTCATTCCATATATATATACGCTTGTTTTGGACAAAAAGTTGCTAAATTTGAAAAAAATCACGCCTGATTTCGTCTTTTTCTGAAAAATACAGAAAAACATGTTCAGGGAGGAAGGAAGTAGACCTGTTTTTACAAAAAAAATAAGAGAAAAAAAAGAGTCTCAAAGAGCGTATTGCATATAAATATTTGAAAAGAATAAAATTAGACAAAAAAACTCGCTTGACTAGAATTTGCTTTTCCCCTTTTGAAAACCTTTCTATTATTATACCACAAATAAAAGACAAAATGCAACGATTTTTTTTATTTTTTTTTAAAATGCTAAATTTGCAGGAATAATGACACGCATTACGCCTGAAAATCGGCAGTTTTCCCCTATTTTTTACAGGAATAAAAAACGCATCTTTGACTAATAAGGGTGAATTTTTTAGAATGAAGCGAGAACATCCAAAGGAGAACCGTTATGGATAAGGAATCCTTTCGGCAATATGGGTATCAATTTGTAGATTGGCTGGTGGAATATTTTGAAAAAATCGAGACACTCCCGGTGAAACCCTCTCTAAAACCTGGGGATGTTCGGAAGAAGCTTCCGGAAAAACCTCCGGTCCAGGGTGAGTCTATGGACAGTGTTTTTCAAGATTTTCAAGATATCGTCCTTCCGGGTATCACACACTGGCAGCACCCCTCCTGGTTTGCCTACTTTCCTGCCAACAACAGCCCTCCATCCATCCTGGCGGAAATGCTCACAGCCGGACTGGGTGCGCAATGCATGGTCTGGCAGACCTCTCCTGCCGCCGCGGAATTGGAAGAAGTTGTTATGGAGTGGTTGCGCCAGATGCTGGGATTGCCTGAGGGGATGGCCGGCGTTATCCAGGATACAGCATCCACAGTCACCCTGGTCGCTCTTCTCTCCGCTAGGGAAGAAGTGACGAATTTTACAGCAAACTTGAGAGGAATCCAGAAACCTCTGACTGTCTATGCTTCGGAAGAAACACATTCCAGCATCGAAAAAGGCGTGAAAATTGCCGGGTATGGCTTGGAAAATCTTCGGTATATTCCGACGGATGATAAATTTGCTATGATCCCGGAAAAACTCGAGGAGGCCATCGTCAAGGACAAAAACAAAGGATTCCAGCCTGCCTGTGTGGTCGGAACCGTCGGGACCACCTCTTCCACTGCAGTGGATCCGTTGGCTCCAATCGGCAAAATATGCCGTCGCCATGACGTGTGGTTCCATGTGGATGCCGCTTTTTCCGGAACAGCCGCCATTCTTCCAGAGAAAAAATGGATGCTGGAGGGAGTGGAATATGTGAATTCTTTTGTGTTCAATCCCCATAAGTGGATGCTGACCAATTTTGATTGTTCGGCCTATTTTGTCAAGGATGAAGGAGCCCTGATCAGGACTTTTGAGATTCATCCCGAATACCTCAAAACAGGGGTGGATGCTGAGGTGAAGAATTATAGAGACTGGGGCATTCAATTGGGGCGGCGTTTTCGGGCGCTCAAGCTTTGGTTCGTGATCCGTTCCTACGGGGTGAAAGGATTGCAAAAGATCGTCCGGGAGCATATCCGGTTGGCTGAGATGGTCAAGGATTGGGTGGAGCAGGACGAACGGTTTGAACTCATGGCGCCTGTGCCCGTGAGTTTGGTCTGTTTTCGTCTGAACGACGGTCGCGATGAGAACCAACTGAATGAGCTGAATAAAGAATTCCTCGAAGGATTGAATCAGACAGGAAAATTGCTCCTGACCCAGACATCGCTCCGGGGAAAATATGTGTTGAGGATGTCCATAGCCGCCAGGTTGACCGGGGAGAAACATGTCCGTGAAGCCTGGAAACTGATCCAGACGACGGCAGAAGAGCTTTTGCAGTGAAATTCAAGATTGATCCTGCGATTTTCGCAACTTTTCCAGGACTTCATATTGGAATCGTGAGTGCCAAAGGAGTGGATAATCATGGGGATTGCCCCGAGATCCTGGAAAAGATTAAAAAGATTCAGAGGGAGATCAGGGATAATTTCGATATGGGGACACTTTCTGATCACCCAAAAATCCAAAACTGGCGGGATGTATACACTCTTTTTGGTGCCAAACCAAAAAAACATCGAAGTTCTGTGGAAAATCTTTACCGGATAACATTGGAAGGAAAAGATCTGCATCCGATCAACAGGCTGGTGGACATCTACAATTATGCGTCCCTTTGTTATATGGTTCCTGTCGGCGGGGATGATCTGGCGCATGCGGAAGGGGATATCCTTCTCAGATTTGCAAAGGGATATGAACCTTTTTTTCCTCTGGGTTCTGATAAATTGCAAACAGCCCGGAAGGGAGAGGTTATCTATGCGGACGAAAGGGAGGTTCTTTGCCGGCGATGGAACTGGCGGGAGAGTGAAAAAACGAAGATGACAGAGGAAACACAAGATGTGCTATTGGTATCGGAAGGCCTCCCTCCTATAACAGCAGAAGAAATCGAACACATCGTTTTCGATTTGAGCCGAATAATACAGGAATACTGCGGTGGTGAAACAGACGTTGACGTTTTAAGTATCGCCAACAGCGAATCGGAACTTTGAATGAATTTTTTCTAACAACACATCCGCAACCTTCTCGGCTCCTGCCTTGTTGAGATGTACCCCATCCATCGTGAAATGCAGGCCCCTCTCTAATGCTTTTTTTTCCAATTCTTCTTGGGTTTTGGTGAATAAAGCATCCAAAATCACACAAAAAACGCTCTTTGGGATGTAGGGAGAGATATTTTTCGAGGCCAACTGGGGGATGAAATGTTTCCTCAAGTCGACAAATTCAACATTCGGGTATGAAACGGATAGATCATGGATGATTTTTGAGAGGACAGTCAATTCTTTGTTCCAGGCATTGTCGATATCCTCTCCTATCAAGAGAGGTGGAAGAGTAAAAATATGGGTGATATTATCCTGCAATAATTCCAGTAGAGAACGGTAGCAATCCCGGAATTGCGTATGACTTTTTGCCCAAGGCTGTCCTCGCAGGCGTTTGGCCAGCGGGAATGGCCAGTTGGTCTTGACAAAAACGTCATTCACTCCGATCCAGAGAAATCCGATGTCCAGAGGGGGTTTGAGCTTTATCTTGTGTAAACGACGAAATAGGCTTATCACAGTGTCTCCACCTTTACCGTAGTTCAACAGCTCGTGTTGAGACAATTTGTCTTGGAGTATGTCAAAATAGGAAGCCCCGACAACCCCCTCTGTCAAGCTGTCCCCGATAAAGGCTATTTTCAGTCGGGTTTTATCCATTTTGTCATTCGATTTCGGTTTTCCATAAGGGTTGGGACTCTGGGATTTCCAATATTTCTGTTAATGTCAAGTACTGGACGGAAGGATTGTTATCCTCTAAGAGCCAGGGAGTGGCGTCGGCGTGGAGATGAGATTTCCAGCCCTTCACTCTGTTTTTGGAATTCCTGTTTTCTGGAAAAAGTCCGAAGCTTTGGCGATGCGGATTTTTACAGGCAGGATATCCAGTGGAAAAGTTTGGATAACCAGATCCTCATTCTGGATTCTCTGGGGCATGTTCGGGTTAGCATAGCTTATCGGGGATGGTGTGTTGGCAACCAGGACATCCTTAACGGCTTGAGCATCTTGTGTGATGATGGCGATATAGACATTGTCGGAATTCAGATAGGTTTTGATGGCGTTGTTCACTTCCTCGCGCGTGATTTTAGGCAGGCGTTCCTGGACTTCCGCCAAGAAATCTTGGTAATCGTAGTAGCGAGAGTCCATCTGCCAGCCAAGCCGTTCCCCAAGCGTTTGGGCATAAAGTTTGGTGTAGTTCAGGAGGTATGTCCGAACGAGCTCGAATCGTTCTTCAGGAATTCCCTCTTCCACCAGTTTTTTCAGCTCCCGGAGAGCCTGGCGTAAAACAAAGTGGCGGTTAGAGTTGGCCAGTGCTCGTATCCAGATCGAGAAATACTGTTGCTGACGGCAATAATTGGTTGCAGGAAATTTGCGACGGCCTTGAATAAAATGGTCGGCATAGGCATAGTCTCCATAGTTTTGTCCGCGTTCTTCCCGGATTTTCTGGTAGAGAAGGGAAAGGCTCTGCCGGTGTTCCCCGAAGTGGGAGCAGGCGATCCAGAGAGCAAAAAAGTCGTCGGAAGACTTTCCTATGGTATGGGGAAAACCCATCGAGATATTCGTGGCAGGGGTTTGTTTGTCGGCGATCACTATTTCCAGCCCTTCAGGCATTCGTTGGGCTGGCAGTTCCAGTTGAGGATCGAATCCTTCCGGAAGAGCGGAAAAATCATCCGCGACTTTTGTTGGGAAGTCGGCTGGGTAACCGCCGGCCAATCCGATGGTGATGTTACCCTGCTTGAAGTTCTCCTGGTAAAAGGCTTTGACATCATCTAAGCTCAAGCTTCTTACGCTTTCTACGGTGCCTGCATCGTGGTGGCCGTAAGGATGGTCAGCGTACATCATCAGGTTCAAAATCTCTTTGCCGAATTGTTCGTCCATGTTGCCGACAAGAGTTTTTTCTAAGAAGTTGAGCTGGTTGGTCTTCAGCCGGATAAAATCATCTTCGCGAAATCCAGGCTCGAGCAGCATCTCTTTATAAATGGCATAATATTCATCTAGGTTATCGATATGAATGGTTCCTGTGAAAACAGACATCTCTTTTTCGACCTGGAGACCCACACCGGCAGCCATCGGGTAGAATTTTTTCTGGATTTCTTTGAAGGTCAAGGTTTTTGTCCCCCCACCTCTCAGCATGCTGCATGCGAGCTGGCACAGGCCCTCTTTTCCTGCCGGGTCATAGGCTGAACCGATGTTCAGCAGGATGCGGAAACTGACCAGAGGACTTCCCTCAACAGGAAGAAGCTCTGATCCCATTTTTCCTGCTGTCTCTTTGGTGCAAGATGTGGTCACGAAAAAAGCCACGGCTAAAAATACGATAAGAAAAAGTATTTTTGTTTTTTTCATTGGGTTTCCCCTCCTGTCAGAGTCACCACCGTGCTGTTTGATTTTTCGAAATACTTTTTGGCCATGGCCATGATATCCTGAGGGGTGACTCTCTCGAAGAGATCGAACATTTTATTCACAGATCCCGGGTCTGTTGTCAGGTTGATGTAAAAGGCAAGAGATCCCGCGACACCGTCCGTGGTTCCCAAAGAGTTAGCGAACGAGTATTTAAGGTTGGACTTTATATCGGTAAGTTTTTCCTCAGATACCGGCTCTATTTTTAGCCTTTCCAGCTCCTTGAATATCTCTTCTTCCACATAGGCAAGGTCCTTTTCATTTTTGACCACGGAATTAAAAGTCAGGAGATAGGGATCTCGCCTGTCCGCAAAACTGGCACCCAAGGACTGGCATTTTTGTTCTTCGATGACAAGTCTCTGGTAGAGCTCGGATGAGCGGGAAAAAGCGATTTCCGCCATCAGGTCGAGTGCGGCTTTGTCGATGTTCTCGTCCGAATAGGCCAGCCCATGGAATCCGATGGCCAGCAGGGGAAGGGTTTGAGTCGGCCAATCGTAATGGGCTCTTTTGGATTTGGTTTGAGCTGGTTCTTCCGGAGTGACCAGATTGTAGCCGGACTTTTCCCAGCCGCCGTAATATTGGTTCACGTAGGTCATCAATTGATCATGGTCGAAGTCTCCGGCTACCAGGAGGATTGCGTTGTCCGGCGCGTAAAAGCGTTTCTTGTACAACTGGCTGTAAGGAAATTGGTTCGGCATGTCCAGGATGTCTTCCAGATACCCAAGAGTGGTGTGTTTGTAGGAGTGTTTTTCGTAAGCCGTATCCCTGAGAAGTTCGAATAGCCTTCTGGATGGGCTGGAAACGCTGGCGTAATACTCACCCTCAATAACCGTTGCTTCGGTTTTGATCATTTCCTCATCCCAGTACAGGTTGATGAACCGGTCCGCTTCGGCCTTGACCACGTTTTCCAAGTTTTCCCTCCCGGCGAACACAACGTAATAACAGGTGTAATCATCCGTGGTGTAAGCATTGGTTCCTGCACCGATCTCACTGAGGAAATTATCGTACTCCTCAGGAGACATGTTTTCTGTGCCCTTGAACATCATGTGCTCGAAGAAGTGGGCAAAACCGGATTTTCCCGGCTCGACCTCGTTTCGTGATCCGGATCGAACGATGGTGTAATAGGAAATTATGTTTGGGTTGGGAAGAGGGATGGAGACAACTTTGAAGCCGTTTTCCAGCTCTACGACCTTGTAATCGTATGGAAATATTTTAGAGGCCTGCAGAATCATCGGGGCAAAGAGAATCAGTAGCAGACATAAAAAAGAAGAAAGATATTTGTGCATTTTATTTGTCCTCCTTTTTGAGAAAGTATTGACTGAAGCTCCATTTGAGCAACAAAAAAAATATATACCAAAAACCTCTCCACAAAACAAGGGAAAAACCTAGCCTAACCATTCTTCAAGCCAGCCGAATCGGGCCTCAGGTTTTTGGTCTCTCGGTGTGTAAGGCTTGATATCCAGGATAGGTGTTCCCTCAATCATATCCACTCCTTGGACCTGCAATTTATTATTGTTCCTTTTGATAAATCGAAGCACCGTAAAGCCGATGGGATTGGGCCGGTTTGGGCTTCTGGTAGAAAAGACACCCCTCCGCTTGTCATCAAACGGAGGGCAAGCGTACAGTTTTTTCTCTATGGATTTATGGAAGGCGAATATCAGGATAATATGGGAATATCCGTCGATATCCTGCAAGCCTTCGGCAAATTCTCCGAAAATCTCCAGTTCTCCCCGGACGGCCTCGAATCCTTTCGGATCAATATTCCGAGATTTTTTTATGTCTTCTTTTTCTTGGAAAGGAGAATGGACAGTCCCGATTGGTTTAAAGATTATTTCCATCGATCTTCACCTTTTCAAATCTTATTTTATTTTTCAAGAATCTTAGCTCTAAGTCCGGTCCGCGCCTTTATCTTGCTCTTTCCAGCTCACGTCTTTTTTCCTGAGAGATTTCTTGCAGGTATTATGTGATAAAATGAGGTCTTAGTCGTTCACGTATGTCAGCCACGTTTCGTAGTTTTTATTCTCGCCCGCAACGATATTTTTAAAAACCCTGATTATCTTGGCGGTGATTTCGCCGGCTGTCCCCGATCCGATCGTGTATTCTTTGGGAGATTCGTCTTGTTCGGAATCGTCCAGGACCAGTGTGATCGGGGCGATTTCAACGGCTGTCCCTGAGAAAAAGGCTTCATCCGCCGTGAAAAAATCTTGCTTGGTGATCGGGCCTATGGATGTGGGGATACCCATGTCCTCTGCGATTTTGAGGATGCTTGTTCGGGTTATTCCCTCCAGAACCGATTCGCTCATATCATTGGTTTTCACCATGCCATCTTTGACGATCAGGATGTTTTCGCCGGGGCCTTCTGCGACATTCCCTTCGAGATTCAGAAATATCGCCTCGTCATATCCTTTTTCCCGGGCCAAAACACCATAAATGGTCGACAGTATGTACAAACCGCCGAGTTTGGCCTTCATGTCGAACTGGGTGTGATGGATCCGTCGCCAGGGAAGCAGGTAGGCGTGGATGCCTTTTTCGGCTTTATCTCCGAGGTAAGCGTCCCACTCCCAGGCGGCAATCATGAGTTCGACAGGAGAATGCTTGGGAACAAGGCCCAAGTTTCCGTAGGAATAATACAGGAGGGGCCGGATATACGCCGAGTCCAGTTGATTTTCTTTAACCACCTGTTTGATGGCTTCTGTGATTTCTTGCTTGTCATAGGGGGTGTTCATCCTCAGCAATGAAGCGGAGTAGAAAAAACGGTCGATGTGGTCAGAAATACGAAAAATAGCCGGACCATTAGGCGTTTGATATGCCCGAATGCCCTCGAAAACAGAGGTCCCGTAATGGAGAGCATGACTCATGGCATGGACGTTGGATTCCCTCCAATCGTGGAATTCTCCCATGTGCCAAAATTTCTTTGCTCTTGGGAAATGCTCATTATCAAACATTATGACTCCTTTAGGGTCTTATTGCAGAATCCTTTCTCGAGGATAAATATATTGGGATTGTTGGAGAAACATTACGTTATCACAATTGAAAAAATATGGAAAGAATCCTGTTCAAAATTTTACGTTGGAATGAAAAATTCCCAGGCGCACCATACATTCAGGGGATGAGGATCGGGCGGGCACGTAAGGCACTGCGTTTGGATCCTGGGGTCGATGGTACTTGCAAAACCGCTGTATTCCACGATGCCGACGGATTTGCACGGAAAGTCCGGCAATCCCTGCCTCTGTCTTGCTTCTTGCACACGGCAACGGTTCATCCGGAAGACAAATCTGTTTTCACTCGCCTCCAGGATCTCTTGCACATTGATAAAAGCATAGAGTCTGAATTTGAGGGCCTGAATGAGGGCAGGAATGCCTCCTCCCGTCGGCATGTTGAGCCTTTTCATGATTCTCTTGGCCTCGATCATGGTAAACTTTTCCCAGGTTTTTTTGTCCAATTCCATTGCTGCTTCCATCCCGAATTTTTCCTCGACAGCTCTAAACCAAAGACCATCGTGGGCAAGCCAGTTTTTTGCAGCATCGATCAGAAGTTCTTGAAGCTCCTGTAGATCTAACTCGTTGATGCTTTTCATATTTTATCCTTCTTGGGCTTGGGTCATTTTTTTTTGCTGTTTTAACCTGGATTATTTATGAATAATTCAGGGTAATTCAAAAAATTTTTTGCCTTCGTGGATGATGAGTTTGATTTTGCCCTCCTTGAGGAGAATATCGCAATATTTGATCAGTTCGTTTTTGTGTTTTCCCAAAGATTTGCTAATATCCGTAAGGGTGACAGGCCTTCTTGCCACCATCGCCAGGATCGCATCTTTGAGGTCGTGGGATATTGGCCTATGTTGGATTTTATCGAATTCTGCAACGACTTCGGCCGTTTTGCCGAAAAATTCTCGAATTTTCTCCAATTCCCGGGGACTCAACGGGAGAGCAAATTTTTCTGCGGGAGGGCGGACAACCGTGTTGAGTTGGATCTTGTCGGGATTTATTTCTGAAATGACTTTTTTGAGTTTTTTTATATGGGCTGGGGAATCATTTACGCCTTTGACAAGAAGAATCTCCAACCAGATTTTTCCGCTGAATTCTTGGCGAAATATTTTCAAGCCTTCGATAACCTGTCGTATCTTGAGGGATGAATGAGGTCGGTTTATTCGGTTAAAAATTTCTTGTGTTGCGGCATCTAAAGAGGGAACGACCAGGTCTGCATCGGACAAAGCGTTCCGTACGCTTTTCTGTGAAAGGAGAGTGCTGTTGGTGAGGACTGCGACAGGAACTTGGGTGTTTTTTTTGATTTCCCGGATGAGCATCCCGATGAACACATTAAGGGTGGGTTCTCCTGAGCCAGAAAATGTGATGTAATCGATACGCTGCCCCGAGGCGATCAAGTTTTTTATTTGGCCTAGTATCGCATCAACGTCAAAATATTTATTCCGTTGGACCTTTTTCCGTTCGGTGGTGCCCAGTTGACAATAGATGCAATCCAAAGAACATGTTTTAAAAGGCAGGATGTCGACTCCCAGGGAATAGCCCAAGCGTCTGGATGGGACAGGACCATAAATGTGCATTACACCTTGTCTCGGTAGATTTCGATGAATCGTCTCAAAGACCGATCATAAGTCCTTTCCACATCATCGGGGAATAGGCAGGCCGGAAGCTGACTCATGCTCCAATGATACTGAAGACAATCGCAGCAGGTGCCCTTGCGACTACAGGGTTCATACGTGCAGTTGCAGTTATGGAGATTATTGTTTTTTTGACATTCTTTCATGATTTGCTCCATCGATGAATTGTTATGCCGGTGTTTAGGTATTCAGGTTCGCTTTCTTACTCTTTACTTCACAGGAGGAAGGAAGACAAACCAACTCATGCTTTTTGAGTGGCTATTATAACAAAAAAGTGCTGCTTCAAAAACCACATAACGATGTTATTGAAATAGTAAGCTCCAGGATTGTTAACATCTTCCCAATGTTTTATACTGAGTAAAATGCAAAATAAAAAGAAATCCAAACCAGTAATACTTAACGATAGGGAAAAGGAGGCAAAAGCTGGCCTGAGAAAAAAGCTTCCTCCGATCGAAACGTTTCCCAATCAGTTTCCCGATTATGAGATCAAAATCGAGATTCCTGAATTCACATCCGTTTGTCCCAAAACAGGTCTTCCCGATTTTGGCGTTCTAGAAATCCGGTACATACCTGATAAACACTGTCTGGAGCTAAAATCTTTTAAATTGTATCTTATCGCTTACAGAAACCTGGGGATTTTTTACGAAAATGCTGTGAATCGCATCCTGGATGATATCGTCAGCGCCTGCCATCCGGTTCGCGCGACCGTTATGGGTGAATTCAATCCAAGAGGTGGGATGATGTCCACGGTGGTGGCGCATTATCCCAGAAACAGGAAATAACCGGTTATACTATCCATTCGATTGCCATGAAAAACCAGGAAAATTTGGGTGTCACAGATCTTTTCATGCTGCTGGTCACGTTGATATGGGGCATTAATTTTATCTTTGTAAAGATCGCACTGGATGAATTCAGCCCGCTGGCTTTCAACGGCCTCCGGATGACATTTGCCTCTCTCATTCTGCTCCTTGTACTATTTTTCACCAAACAAGGTCTGGGCGTTGCGAAAAAGGACATCGGGAAGCTCGTGATCTTGGGAATAATCGGCAATACGGTCTACCAGTTATTGTTCATACATGGCATCAATCTGACCACAGCTTCGAATACCTCCATCATCATGGCCATGACTCCGGCGTCGGTTGCCCTGTTGAGTTCGATTTTTAAACATGAAAAGATCCACTGGGTAGCCTGGTTCGGTATCGCTCTCTCTTTCGTGGGTTTTTATCTGGTCATTGCCAAACAACCAGGGTCATTCGTGTTCTCTTGGGAAAATCTGAAAGGGGACATGATGATTTTTTGCGGAAATCTCGTTTGGGCTGTCTATACGGTTTTTTCAAAACCATTGTTGGGTCGCATCTCACCCCTAAAATGGTCCTCACTCACGCTGGCAGTCGGAACGTTATTTTATCTTCCCTTTTGTTTTCCGGCCCTCGCCAGACAGGAGTTCGGGCAGATTTCCAACAAAGCCTGGTTCATGCTTGCGTTTTCCGGCATATTCGCTTTGGCAATCTGCTATGTCGTCTGGTATTCTTCTGTCAAGAGGGTCGGTAACAGCAAAACGGTCATTTATGGAAACATTGTCCCGATATTTACCGTTATTTTTGCTTATATTTTTATTGCCGAGAGAATCGGTCTATGGCAAGCTGTGGGAGCCGCAATCATTTTGGTCGGGGTTTATTTGACGCGGTCTGGGTACCGTGTTTTTTCAGCTAGGGGAAAAGTCGGTTAGATTGTATCTAACGCCATCCGAAAATTTTGTGAATTTGGGCGGTCAATCGGATATTTTTCATCCCTCCCTTGAGGGTTTGCCTGAGGAGTCTAATTGCGTGTTTGCTGCTTGATTTGCTGTTGGATTGAGGTTGAAGGAGAAGCGGGATTTTTTCGGGGAAATCCTGCCTGAGTTTTTTAATTACAACTAGATCGAGTCCTTTGGTCACCACCATTTTTACTTCTTTGGCCTTTTTTATGTACTCAGGTTGGTAAAAATAATCGGGTGGTTTGGGGGATATGGTGTACCAGTCCACGCCGAGCCGCCGGAAGATGGTGGCATTGGTTTCCACCTGGATTTTGAAGTCTTCTGCCTTGATGCGTTGCACCAGTCCTCCGATATTCTGAAAAAGGGGTTCTCCTCCTGTTAGGCACACCCACTCGGTGGGAAAAGCGGTGTGGATCTTTTTGATTTTTTTGAGGATGGATTCAACCGTCATCTCTTGCCCTATCTGCCAGGCATACTTTGTGTCGCAGAAAGCGCATTTCAGGTTGCATTCGGAGAAACGGATGAACAGAGTGGGTTCTCCCAGTCGGAGTCCTTCCCCTTGGACCGAGGGGAAGATTTCATTGATCTTCAGAGTAGGTGGCTGATGCATCCTCGGATTCCCAAACCGTCACGGATTTTACCGGAAATTCTTTTTTTAATTCCTGAAAAAAATGGCGGGAGAGATTTTCTGCCGAGGGATTGAAATCATACACATCGTTGAGAAGAACGTGGTCAGGAAGAATTTTTTCAAGTTTCTGTTTGATCTCCGTGAAGTCGATCCCGATGCCTGTGCTATCCAAATCCCTCACTTGAATCTGCACCTCCACATGAAAGGTGTGGCCGTGCATGTGTTCGCACTTGCCTCGGTATTCTCTCAAGTAATGTGCTGCCTGGAATTTATCCAGGACTTTCAGTATCCAACTCATAATCTTCCTTCCTTTTCCAACCTTGCAATGAGAGGATCGTTCATCCCGGTCTCCTCCCATGCTTTCTGACGGAGCAAGCAGGAAGAACACTTCTGACAGGGAATTTCAGAACCGCTGTAGCAAGAAATGGAATAAGAATAATCAGTCCCAAGAGCGAGGCCTTTTTTGATGATGGCCGATTTGCTCATATTCAGGAATGGAGCGAGGATGCCGATCTTTTTCCTTCCCAAGGCTGCCCCTGTGCCTGAGTTTATGGCTTTTTCCATTGCTTTCACAAACGTTTTCCGAGTATCTGGGTAGTTGGGAGAGTCGATCACGTTAAATCCGCAAACTATCCCGGTGATATTCTTTGTTTCGGCCCAAGCTGCTGCCAAGGCCAAAAAAATGCCGTTTCGGAAAGGGACATAAGTCGTCGGAAGCCCCTCTTGGATCTGCGAGACATTTTCCATTTGAGGGAGGGAAACAGAAGAATCAGTCAGGGAGGATCCTCCGATTTGTGTAAGGTCCACGCGGAGTATCTTGTGAGGAATTTCGAGCATGTCCGCTATTCTTTGCGCAGCCCCGATTTCTACCCTGTGTTTTTGCCCGTAATCGAACGTTAAAGCTGTGGTCTGTTTATCACGATCAAGAGACCAATACAAGGCTGTTGTCGAGTCGATTCCGCCAGAGAAAAGGACTGTATTTTTTTCCATTTCGGTGGATCCCAAGGTGATGATAAAAGAAGGGGCATTTTTTTGCAAGTCGCTTTACTTGTTTTTGGTTTCATGACATACTATGGGACTAAAATTTAATCCAATATTCTCGAAAACAAATAGATGTCGGATGGATAACGGAAGACAAGAAGAAAGGGAGCCTGCTTCGCTCAAAAAAGCATATGAGCTTTTTTCCCTTTTGAAGAAAAAACAGAATATCACGGTGCGGGATGATCAGTATGATTTTTCCATGCTTCTTGATGCAGTCCGTCAATTCCGAGACAGGCGATACCGCTTTCGTGTGATCGACACGGGCCGGTTTGATCCGTTTGAGTTGGAGTGGATCTCCGGTCATGGTGCTGATCTGTACACTTCTGACGAAGCACGTTCCAATGTTCATGATTTGGAGCTCATCAGTGCGGCGTCAAGGAAAGGGAATGCTTTTGTGTCCTATTTGATCAACGGGAAATGGGACGTAGAAGAAGATCTAACCTTCTCCGATTTAATGAACGTGGGAAGATACGGGGCCTACCTGCATTTAGCCAACAGACAACAACCGCGGGATATCCTGCAGGTTGCTCGGTTGGCCTACAATTGTACGCAGAGTGGAAGCTGGTTGGTCTACTACCATCATGGCCCGCTGGAAAAATCGCTTTTGGAATTAGGAAGCAATGGTGCATGGATACACATGACCGACCAGAGTCTTGAGGGAGAGGAAAGTCAGGCTATGATCAGGGATATCGTCCTTTCCGCGCGATCTGCTGGCAGCAATTTGGTTCTACATTGGGATAACGGAAACAACTTTTCTTTGTTGGATGATATTGTCAAAGCGGGTGCGGTGGTTCTGTTCAAATCCCCCCTGTTTGATTACAAGTCCCCCTTGAAAGTTTTGGAGAAGGGGATAAGAAGGAAAAGACTGGATTTTAGGGCATACTATCTCCATCCCTCAGTCCTGCCATAGGATAAAGAGAGGTTTTGGCAATGGATAAGAAAATCCCTGATAATGAGGCCTATGGCGCCATTCAGAAAATAAAGCAGGCCGAGGAAAAGGCCCGGGAGATTATCCAGGAAGCACGGGAAAAGACGGCCACCAAAATTGTCCAGGATGCTTATGAAGAAGCAGGGAGGATCAGAGCGCAATTTCTAGCAGAGGCCAAAGAAAAGGCTGATAAAAAGAAAAAGGAAATCATCGACAGGGCGAAAAAAGAAAAGAACAGGATCGAAAAGGAATCCGACAAGGAAATATCCGATCTCCGTCAGAAATCCCGTTTCCGGATGTCTGATGCTGTGGAAAAAATAAGGAAAAAAATGGAAAATTCTTTAAAAAAGGGGGTCTTCTAGTCCATGTCCATTGCCGATATCCAAAAAGTTCATATCGTTGCCCACTCAGGTTTGAAAAAAACCTTTATCAACTCCCTTCAGGAAGAGGGGCTCTTGCAGATAGAGAAGGCTGATTTCGAAATCCTGGGACTTAGTACCCATTTCACAGAGGTCACAACTGTTGAACACCAGCTTCACCGGCTTTCGCATGCCCTGGATTATCTCTCCCGATGGGAAAAAAAGGGATTGACCGAAAAACTTTTTGCTCAAAAACCTCAAGTTTCCAGCCAGGAGAGGGAGGAGATCCTCCGCCAGGATTTTGTTCCGCTATTGGACCAGGTTGAGAATCTCGAAAAGGAAAAAAATGATATTGATTCCCATATCCGATTTTTGGAAAAAGAAGAAGAATTTTTACGATCTCTTCAAAGCCTTGAATTACCCATCAAATCGGTGGCTGATACGGATACCACAGAAGTGGTTGTGGGAGTCATGCCCCTGGCATCGTTCAAAGAATTATCGACAGAAACGGGAAATGAAGCGTTTTGGAGCCATATCATTTCCCAGGGAAAGAGGAACGTTCATCTGTTATTGGTTTATTTGAAAAGCCAAAGGGAACACTACCGGCAGATCCTGAAGGATAAGAATTTCAATCCTCTGTACTTCACCGATACAATGCTGGAGAAAGCTGGCGACCAGGGAGAAGTCACGTATGTCATCCAGGCGCTATCAGAGGAAAAAGCCCTAAAAGAAAGAAAACTGGTGTTGCTGGAAAACAAAGGGAAAGAGCTGGTGCCATCGCGAGAACAACTGATGCGGATCCATGATGTTTTGCTCAATGAGCGAGAAAAACGGCTTTCTTCCCGAAATCTCGGAGAAACCACCAGGACCATTTTTCTGGAGGGCTGGATAAAAACTATGGATATTTCCAGACTTGAGGCCAAGCTTATGCCTTACTCTGATCTTGTCCAATGTTATTTTCGCCCCCCTCTTCCCGAGGAAGATCCCCCGATCATCTTGGAGAATCCCAAGATTGGAAAACCTTTTGAAATAATAACAAAACTCTACGGCCTTCCTCAGCGTGGCACTCTGGATCCCACGCTTTATCTGGCCCCCTTTTTCTTCTTGTTTGTGGGATTGACCGTGAGTGAAGCCGGGTATGGGCTTCTGGTTGCGCTATCGAGCTTCCTTTATTTAAAGTTTGCCAAGCCTCGGGGTGGATTGCGTCAGTTTTTGACCCTCATGGCCATATTAGGCGTGGCCACTGTCATTCTTGGGACATTGGTCGGAGGATGGTTCGGATTTCCGATTCGGAAGTTGATGATTTTGGACCCGCTGAAGGATCCGGTTTCCTTTCTCATCCTGTCTCTTGCCTTGGGATTCATTCAAGTGTGGTTCGGAACATTTTTAAACATGATTTCGGGAATCAAGAGCAAAGACTATCTTCAGGCCATCTTCGTCCAGGGAGGCTGGTTGATTCTTCTCCCTTCCCTGGTGTTGTACTTGTTGATGAAACAATCCGTTTGGGGGATCCTTGCCCTAGTTGGGGCCGCCGGGATCGTGTTTTTTGCCGCGCCCAGTCGAAATCCGCTCGCCCGTTTTTTTGGTGGGCTTTATAGATTGTACGATATATCTCGGTATCTGGCAGATGTTCTTTCCTATTCTCGTCTGCTGGCACTGGGATTGGCTACCAGTGTTATTGCCATGGTGGTGAATACCCTCTGTCAGACGGCTCTGGATATCCCCTGGGTTGGGTGGCTTTTTGCTGCGCTCATTTTTGTGGGAGGGCATCTTTTTAATCTGGGGATAAGTTTTCTCGGAGGGTTTGTCCATTCCATGAGGCTTCAATTTGTGGAATTTTTCAGCAAGTTTTATAAGTCCGGAGGAAAACCGTTCAAACCATTCGCATTTGAAAGCAAATATGTCGAATTTATTTAATGGAGGTGGATGAGATGACACAAGGATTAACAATAGCCATACTGGGAGGCGCCCTTGCCGTAATACTCGGAGGAGTGGGTTCAGCCATAGGTGTCGGGCTTGCCGGACAGGCATCCAGTGGAGTCATGAGTGAGGACCCTGAAAAATTCGGGAGTCTTCTCCTGCTCGTTGCGCTGCCTGGTACACAGGGAATCTACGGATTTTTGAGCGCCTTTTTGATCATATTAAAATTGGGATTGACAGGAGGAACCGTGGCTTCTCCGTCTGTTTTCCAGGGATGGCAAATTTTGATCGCCGCCCTTCCGGTTGCGTTTACCGGTCTCGTTTCTGGAATACATCAAGGAAAAGTCTGCGCTTCAGGCGTTTACATGGTGGCCAAACAACCCAAGGATTTGATGAAGCCTGTGATCATGGCTGCGTTGGTGGAAACCTATGCTGTCCTTGGCTTACTCATCACCATCCTTCTTCTCAACGGCATTTCCTTGTAAGCGCAAAGAAGTTGTGAATCGATAACAATGAGTTTGGAAAAGATATTAGATAAGATTCTGGAAGAGGCACGGAGTGAAGCCGAGCAGATTCTTCTGGAGAGTCGTCAAAAGGCTGAAGAGATAACACAAAATGCCAGGAAAGAGGGTGAAATGCAGGCAAATGCCATCCTTGAACAGGCAGAACGACAGGGAAATCTTGAGGCAAGCCGATTGGTTACACAATCCCGTCTTGAAAAAAGAATCAAAATTCTCAGCTGCAAAAAAAATTTGATCGACGAGGTTTTGGATAAAGCGTTCCAGAAACAAGAGGGCGATAAAATCGGGCTGAAACGAAAAATAATACGGAAAGACGGGGAGATTGAGGAGTTTGTCGATCAAGAGAAATTGAAGCAAGAGCTGCGACCGAAGCTGGAAAAGGATATTGCCGAGGTTTTGAAAATATGAGTAGAATGTCCCGCTTGGACTATGCCTATGCCGTAGGCCGGGTTCGTGCTCTGGAAAACCATCTTGTGGCCAGGCCTTCTTTCTTGGAGGCTGCAGAGGAAAAAGATCTCTCGTCGGCTCTTAAGATCATTTTTGATGCAGGTCAATTCCATCAGGAGAAAATCGATATCGAAGATTCAGAACAGCTGGATGAATTTCTGGAGAAAGAAGAGGCTGCATTACTGGGCTTGGTTTCCAACATACTCCACGAAAAAGAGATCGAAAGGATCGTTCTAGGTGTTGATCAGCCGGACAAAACTCTAGATCTGTCTCAAGAATTGAAGGTTCCGTTCATCACAGATTATTTGCGGTACAAAATCGATCTTGGGAATTTGAAAATTTTCTGCCGAGCCAAATATCTGGAGCTTTCGCTCGATAAATTGGAGGAATCGTTGGTAAAGGGCGGATTTTTAGATGTGAACGTTTTGCTGGAAGGCTTTGACCTCTCCTACGGAGAAATCGGAGAGAGGCTTCTAGCTTCAGCCTACTATTCGGCCTGGATTCTGGCAACGGATGAGTTGGTTGAGAATGAAACATTTCTTGTCCTCGAGCGGGAATTCGAGACTTTTCTGATGATCTACCTTAGAAAAGCAAAGTATATCGTTTTTGGCCCTGAACCTGTTTTTGCCTATGCCCTGGCCAAAAAAAGGGAATTGCAGCTCCTCAGGCTTTTGGGCGTGGGAAAACTCAACCAGATTCCCGCAGAGATGTTGAAACAAAGAATGAGTGAGACCTATGTTTGATGAACGGGCAAAAGTGGCTGTGATCGGCGAAAAAGACATGGTGTTTGCCTTTAGGGCCCTGGGATTTAAGGCCTATTCCCCCTGCAATTTAGATGAAGCGAGGGAAATTTTGAATGGCCTGGAGCAGGATAATGTCGCTCTTTGTTTTTTGCACCAGAGCTATTTTGAAACTCTCCAAGAAGAGAGGGAAGCCCTGGGGAAAAAGTTTGTTCCCGTGGTCGTGGGATTTTCCGATTACAGAAAAATCACCGACCACTTGGAGAACATGATGAAAGAGATGGCAGTCAAAGCCACTGGATCTGACGCATTGGTGAAGAGAAGAGGAACTAATGGAACAAGGTAAAATCATACGTGTTGCCGGACCTCTTGTTGTGGCATCCGAATGTCTCGGTGCTAAGATGTACGATATGGTCAAGATAGGTGCACTGGGATTGATCGGGGAGATTATCGAGCTTAGAGAGGACCGTGCTTTTATCCAAGTATACGAGGATACAACCGGAATCGGCCCGGATGAGCCTGTCTATTTGACCGGTCAGCCGCTCAGCGTGGAATTGGGGCCTGGCCTGGTCAGCTCGATATACGATGGTATCCAAAGACCTCTGGATATTATCAGAGAGACTGAGGGGGATTTTGTGACTAGGGGGATCGAAGTTCCTGCCCTCGATCGGAAGAAAAAGTGGGAGTTTGTGCCGTCGGTCCAAAAGGGGCAATCGGTGCAGGAAGGGGATATCCTTGGTGAGATCGAAGAAACGCCTTTGATCAAGCATAAAATCATGGTGCCGACTGGGTCCGAGGGAGAGATTGTCGAAATCAAAAAAGGCAAATTCTCTGTCGAGGAGGTCGTGGCCAAGATCCAAACAGAAGGCCGTATCCTTGACATCAAGATGTTTCAGACTTGGTCCATTCGTAAGAACAGGGAAGTCCGGGATCGATTGATGCCCGTGGACCCCTTAACCACAGGCCAGAGAGTTTTAGACACGTTGTTTCCTCTGACAAAGGGCGGAACTGCTTGTGTTCCTGGTCCTTTTGGTAGTGGTAAAACGGTCGTTCAGCACCAGTTGGCCAAGTGGTCGGATGCCCAGCTCATCGTGTTTGTGGCTTGTGGTGAGCGGGGCAATGAAGTTGCAGACCTTTTGCTGAGCTTTCCGGAGTTGGTCGATCCCCATACCGGACGCCCTCTTCTCGAGCGGACGATCATCATCGCCAACACCTCGAATATGCCGGTGGCAGCCAGGGAAGCTTCCATCTACACAGGGATGACCATCGCGGAGTATTTCCGGGATATGGGGTATTCTGTCGCCTTGATGGCCGATTCTTCAAGCCGCTGGGCAGAAGCCCTTAGGGAGATTTCAGGACGCATGGAAGAAATGCCGGGAGAAGAAGGTTATCCCGCTTATTTGGCCAGCCGGATCGCGGAATTCTACGAAAGAGCTGGCAATGTGATCTGTCTTGGGTCTGAAGAGCGTAAAGGGGCCTTGAGCGTTATCGGGGCGGTTTCGCCGCCAGGGGGAGATCTTTCCGATCCCGTCGTCCAAGCCACTCTCAAGGTGGTCAAAGTTTTTTGGGCTTTGGATGATCGCCTGGCCCACATGAGGCATTTTCCGGCCATCAATTGGCTTCTTAGCTACTCCTTGTATACCGAAAACATCAAGAGTTTTTGGAAAGACCAGGTTGCAGAGGATTTTGTCGATCTCCGGCAAACAGCCATGCAACTCCTGGAGGAGGAGTCGGAACTCCAGGAAATCGCACGACTCGTGGGAGTGGAATCCCTTGCGCTGAGAGAACGGCTTGTCCTGGAATCGGCCCGATCCATCCGTGAGGATTTTCTCCATCAGAATGCCTTTCATCCGCAGGATACCTACACATCCCTTCGGAAACAATACTTGATGCTTCGCACCATCATCCACTTTCACAATTCTGCTATCCAGGCCCTGGAAGACGGAGTGAGTCTCGAGGATATCCAGGTTTTAGAAGTCCGAGAACAAATATCCAAGATGAAATTTCTACCCGAAGAGGATGCCGAACTCCTTGAGGTTTACATACAGATAGATAAAACCTTTAAAAATATTTTGAAGGTCAAGGAATGAGGAAAACAAATGTATAAAGAATATTTGACGGTCTCCAATATCGTTGGGCCGTTGGTCATCGTCGAGAAAATTCGGGATGTGAAATACGGAGAACTGGTTGAGATAGAAACAGGAGATGGATTGTTGCGGCGAGGCACGGTTTTGGATATCTCGACGGAAAGAGCCGTCGTCCAGGTTTTTGAGGGGACAGTGGGCCTAAGCGTTGATAAATCTCGTGTGAGATTCCTCGGTCGATCCCAACAGTTGGGCGTTTCAGAGGAAATAATCGGCCGCGTTTTTGATGGTTCCGGTAAGCCCAAAGACCGAGGGCCGCAAATTATCGCTGATAAAATGCTGGATATCACGGGAGAGCCGATAAATCCTCAGGCCCGAGATTACCCTTCCGAATTCATCCAAACCGGGATTTCTTGCATCGATGGCATGAATCCCCTGGTGAGGGGGCAAAAACTCCCTCTTTTCTCCGGCAGCGGGCTTCCCCATCCTAGGATTGCGGCTCAGATTGCCCGACAGGCGGCTGTTTTGGGGAAGGAGGAACGGTTTGCCGTGGTTTTTGCAGGCATGGGAATCACTTTCGAAGAGGCCAATTTTTTCATCGAAGATTTCCGGAATACCGGAGCTTTGGAAAGGGCTGTTCTGTTCTTGAACCTGGCCAACGAGCCCCCGATCGAAAGAATCGCCACCCCTCGCCTTGCATTGACCTGTGCGGAATATTTAGCCTTTGAGTTGGATATGCATGTTCTCGTGGTTCTTGTGGATATGACTTTTTATGCCGAGGCGTTGCGAGAGATTTCTGCAGCCCGGAAGGAAATTCCGGGGAGAAGGGGATACCCCGGATATCTCTACACGGATTTGGCCTCGATGTATGAAAGAGCGGGACGGATCAAGGACAAAAAAGGGTCCATCACTATGATTCCGATTCTGACCATGCCCGAGGATGACAAGACCCATCCGATAGCGGATTTAACCGGCTACATCACAGAAGGGCAGATCATGCTCAGCCGGGAATTGCACCGTAAAGGGATTTATCCCCCGATCGATGTTCTCCCCAGTCTCTCCCGTCTTAAAGATAAAGGGATCGGCGAGGAAAAGACGCGATCGGATCATGCTGACGTGCTTAATCAGCTTTTTGCCTGTTATGCCATGGGAAAGGACGCCAGAGAGTTGGCCTTAATCTTAGGAGAGGCGGCTCTCACGGATATCGACAGGATATATTTGCAGTTTGCGGACCGTTATGAGGATGAATTTGTCAGGCAGGGCGAATTTGAATCCCGATCTATCCTGGAAACTCTGGATTTGGGATGGAAACTGTTGCACACCATACCACGGGCTGAGCTCAAAAGGATACGGCCCGAATATCTGGAGAAGTACTACTCTAAGGGAAAATGAGACTCAACGTTAATCCCAACCGGATGGAGCTTTTGCGCCTGCGCAGGCGTCTTGTGCTGGCTGAACGCGGGCACAAGCTCCTCAAGGATAAATTGGAAGAGATTATGCGGCGTTTTTTGGAGATCATGCACCGGTTGTACGATATTCATTCGGGCATCAGCACAAAGTGGAACAGAGTCCTCCTCTCCTTCGGGTTTGTGCGGGGACGAAGCGCCCGAAAAGAGCTGGAACGCCTGCTTCCTGAGGGAGAGCTTTCTTTGGATATAAAAAAAGAAAAGGTCTTCAACCTTTCTATACCAAAATTTTCCATCGAAGACTGGACGATCTCTGATTATGACCTTTTGAATACAGAAGGCGAGTTGGACGTCGGAATGAAAAAGATGCAGGAATTGATGGAAGATCTGTTGGAGATGGCCCGGCTCTGGAAGGCTGTCGAGCTTTTGAGCCGTGAAATCGAGGTAACCCGTCGCCGGGTTAATGCTTTGGAGCACATCCTGATTCCCAACATCAAAGAAACCATCCGTTACATTTCCAACCGGCTCGAAGAAATGGAACGGTCCTATCAAGTTCAGCTGATGAGAGTCAAAGATATCGTCCGCTCCCACTAACCTGAGTGATTCATAAAAAATGTCAATCTCTGTCATTATCACAGCAATATCAGGAAATTACCTGACATTGCTGTAAAATCTTGAAGAAACTTCGTTACAAAAATCTTTTTTTATATTGACATTTTTTACCCTTCGGGAGAGCTGATCTCACCTCATCTGCTTTGTTGCGGTCCATTCGTGGTGCATGAGCACAACTTCATGGCCCAACGCCTCGCATCTGAGGCAACCTCAACTCTTGAATCCCATTACCTTTATGTTAGGGTGGGGTGGGTTGGCCAGGTTGAGGCTAGTCATAGAGGAGGTATTTTTGGCGCATCTGGAGAAACGCCTTTTCGTCTTTTTCCATTTCCTTTAACAAATCGTCATAATTCAGTGTGCCCTTGATGTATCTTGCGAGAAGATCATTGCCGAACATCTGATTAAGACTTTCTCGATGGAGCCGGATTCTGTTAGGGTGAGTTTCCAGGATGGCCTTGATGAGCGCGAGCGTAAAATGGAGAGAAAAAAATTTATCTTTTTGGATGATACGAACGTTGATTCCCTGGCATGGCCTGTTCTCGTAGGGAGGATGGAGCGTTTTGCCAGGCAGAGACCTGGGGGTATAGATAAGAGGTTCCAGATCAACACCATAACTGGCTCCCCCGCCCAATATCTGGATGATAGCCTTCGGATCGAACCACGGGGTGCCAAACTGAAGAAACGGATTCAGCGTTCCGAGGCCTTGGTTGATTGTGAGGGCTCCGAGCAAACCCGTCCCTGGAAAGATGATGGCTGTTTCAGAGAAGGGTATGTTTGGAGATGTCGGAATCCAGCGGAGCCCGGTGTCTTTCCAGAAATAGCGGCGGCTCCAGCTTGTCATCCGGACCACATGGAGCTCGACTCGGGACGGAACCCATCCTTCTCCTTTCATCATCAACGCCAGTTCTCCGACTGTCAATCCATATCTGACCGGGATGGGGATTGCTCCGATAAAAGATTCGTACGCGGACCGAAGGATAGGCCCCTCCACGATGTGTCCACCTGCAGGATTAGGCCTGTCGAGCACATACACAGCTTTCCCAAAATCCGCTGCCGCTTCCATGACATACTTTAATGTCGTGATGTAGGTGTAGAATCGCGTGCCTACGTCCTGGATGTCGTAGACGAAAGCGTCTATCGATTGCGTTTGCTCTTGGGTAGGCTTTTTGGTTTTTCCATAAAGGCTGAAGATTTTAATCCTATCCCAAAGGCTATCTTGAACCTCGGCTCCTGCCTCCCAATTTCCTTTAAATCCATGTTCTGGCGTGAAAACAGCTTCTACCTGGATACCTTTTTCCAGAAGAGCTTCGATCAGGGACTTACCATCAGGGAGAACAGAAGTTTGATTGCAAACGAGACCGAGTTTTTTCTGATCGAGTTGTGAGAGGAGGGTTTGGATAAAGATTTCGCTCCCCAGTTTTGTTCTTTCTTGTGTCGTAAAAAGCCAGGATGTCGAAAAGATCCCCGCAAACAGAAATAACATCAGGAAAACGGGACCCGGTCTATTTGTCTTAGGATGTGACATCTTTCAAATATTGTTGGAGACCTATGTCCCGGAGGATGATCCAAGCTTCTTCATGGGAAATGGCCTTATTCAGCCGGAGAGACTCGAGAATACGGATGATAGAGAGGGCCACCTCATATGAATGATCGAGTCCTTCCCTTTTGCCTTTCATGAAACCGATGGCATCGTACAGGACAGCGTTGGCCTCACCGTAGGAGATGGGTTCCAAGATCCCATACCGCTTCACCCAATCGGGTTTTTTAAGGGCTTCATTCACATAGGAGAGAAGCAAAAAGGTCCCTCGTCCGATGGATTTTAGGTTATCCGGATCCACTGCGGTCACCGTGTTCCCAGTAACTCTGCCGGATCTTGCCATAACAGCAGTGGAGTGGGCATTCAGGATGATTTTCAGAGCTATCAGCCGGTTTATAAACAGAGGGTCATTTTGAGAATCCAGCGGCAGGATCGCCAAGATATCCTTGCCATCCGGATCGAATCCGGGAATTTTCCGGGCCAATTTTTTTATGTCATTTTCCTTTTTTTCCGTGATAAAAAGAATGGCCGTTCTGGCCCCTTTATCAAGAAACTGGCTGACGAATTGGAATACATAGGATTCTTTGTCCTTTAACAGAGTTTCTTCCGGGCTTATAACCACAAGAATTCCCATGTCTTCCTTTTCCGGTCTTCGATTTCGAAGGTTGAAATCCGAAAGGGAAAAATCAAAAAGAAACTGTTGGTCGTCTTCTGCGTTTTTTAAGCTTTCCGATGCTGCTTGAAGAAGATCGCGATTTAGGACCTCCTTCTCGAGTCGGTTTTTGTATGATGCCGGAGAGAGTCCGCGAAACGGACGTCCCAGAATGGTCGACCAAGCTTCTTCCAGGTTGGGCACAGGCGCCCAGGCTAGTATTCGGGATTTCCTTGGCACTGTTTTAACCGTATCGAGAGGCCAAATATGGAACGCTGGCCCCCGTTCTGCGCAGTCATTGAAAACGGTGTTAAATCCCCTGAGGGCCGAATAAGTTGTATATTGTTCATCCCTGTAAACTTTTTCTGTCAGTGTGGTGAGATGGGCAATGGCCGGGATGATCTTTTTCACATCTTTAAGAATTTCGGAAAATTCTCCCAACTTCTCTGCGAAAACAAAGGGTGTTTTGAATCCCAGATTGGCCATTTCTTTGTTCGAAAGAAACGGACGCAAGGCGCGGTCGATGGCAGTCTGGAGAATCTGGGCGATCAGGAAGGCATCGATCGTGGAAGCCTGCATCCGTGTGGAGCCGGTTAGGGCCTGAGGTCCTGTCGTGAGATCGATTTTTGTGATGCCAGGCTCTTCCAGCACAGCTTGACAGCGATCGAACGGGAGAAGCACTTCCTCGGGATTATTGAAAAAAAAGAAAAGTTTTTTTTGGATCTTTGGGGCATCATAAGGATAACGTCTCGTCCATTGGTCCAGAGCTTCGTAAATGGTGCCGATGACCGCGGGAGATTCTCCACTTGCTGATACACAAAAAACCACATCTCCCGGTTCGATCCCTCTCTCTTCGAGCTGGAGCCGGCCGGTGATCATCAGATCTTCCCACCCTTCCAACGGGCTGATGAGCGACCGGTCTGCACCGGGCATTTCGCCGATAAAGCGGTTTTCGATCGAATCCCCCACTTTGGGACTTACCTTTGCCCAGATCTTTTTCCTCGCCTGAAGATCTTTCCAGAAAGGACGCCAGATGGAGCTTTCCACCCATTTGGTCCAGCGCCCGGTTTCCTGGCATCCGAATAGGTAGATCTTGCGTCCGGAAAGAATGGCTTCCTCGACAGCCTGGACGGCTCGCTCCAGAACTTGGCTGTTTTGACCGAGGGACTTAAGCCGGGCATCTACATCTTCGTCCACCGCGAACAGCATCCGTAGCCCTGCTTCCATGTTGTCTGCGATTCGGTCGCTCAAGTTCCAGGTTTTGGGATGACGCTGCTCTGTGGGCAGGGTGTGCAACTGATACTGTGTTTTTTCTTGCACGAAGTCTATGGATTCTGGAGAGGGAATAAGATCGAGAAGTTTGAGCAAGGTGGCCTTTTTTCTGGTAGCTGCCTGGCTTTCTTGAGATGTCATTTGATGGTAGGAGAGAAGAGAAGCAGGAAGGAATACTATGGTAAGAAGAAAGATTAAGAGCGGGATGAATTGCTTTTTGTGCAAAATGTCATCCATATTGCTGTTTATCGTCGATGATGTCATTTTTTTGCCACTCGTCGGCCCAATCGTCTGCACTAAAAATAGCAATTTTTCCTTCCGCAGTCGAGCAGATCACGCGTTTGAGTCCGGCATTGATGATCATTTTTTTGCAGATAAAACAGGGAAGAGCATTGATGGGCCCATCTTTCCCTGGTATGCTGCCGTAGAGATAAATATCCCCTCCGAGCAGACTGACGCCTGCCCGCGCCGCGTTGATGATAGCATTCTGTTCGGCATGAACGCTCCGGCACAGTTCATAGCGCTGGCCGTGAGGAATTTTCAGCTTGTCTCTTAGGCAAAAGCCATGCTCGAGGCTGTCTTTTGTTTTTCTCGGGGCCCCGGCATATCCTGTGCTGATGATTTGATCATCACGGATGATGATGGCCCCGATGACTCGCCTGAAACAGGTGCTTTTACGAGACACCTCCCTGGCAATGTTTAAATAGTATTCATCTTTGGACAGTTTCCTGGACGTCATAGGAATTCCTCCAATTTATTTCGCAGTTCCTCAATAGTGCCGTCATTGATTATCGTGTAGTCTGCCATTTCCATACAAGCCAGAAGCTGTTGGCTATTCTCATCAGTACCCATCTCTTCGGCTTCTTTGGCTATAAATTCCTGAAGGCTGGAGACCGACTCCTCCCTTCCTCTTGTTTTGACCCTTTCGAATCGTAGTTCTGCGGGAGCATCGAAGGCAAGGAGCGTAAAATTGTCTTGATTTTGAAAAAACCATACTTCTTTGGGATTGCGAATGCTGTCTATAACGGCTTTCTCCTTGATATTTTTTGCCACACGGCGGGCCAGGATGTTAGGAGAAAATTGTTGACGCATAAAATTTCCCATCCTTATCAGATTGTCGCGTGTAATCTCTTGATTTTCCTTCCGCAGTTCCTCGCGAATAACATCGGATAAGGAGAAGTATGCGTAGCCTCTTTCCACAAAACAGGAAGCCGCTTCCCCCTTCCCTGCGCCGTTAGTTCCTGTTAATCCGATGAGAGAGGTCTTTTTATTCATATTCTTTCTGGAATCGTGCGGAGAACATAACATATCCAAAAAGGTTTGGTCAATATCAAAAGAAATGGGAATGCTTCGTCCCTATTTTCGAAAATAGCGGGAAGAGCTCTTGATGAAGTTGACCAGAGAGCTGCCTTCCTGTATGCGTTTCAAAAAAGGCGTAAGCGAAAGGAGGGCCTTTAGCTTTTCTCTGATGCGGTTGTGGTGAAACAGAACCGCGGATTTGCTAAGCAGGGACATCAATCCGCTGTCATACGGAAACCACCAGAGCTGTTTCTTTCTGTTGAGAAAATCGAAGCTTATGAACTTGATGTTCACCAATCCCTGAAGACCGAACGGGCCGTGGGATCGGCCCATTCCCGTTTGTTTGATGCCTCCCCAGATAGCTGCGGGTTCGATGAAAGAAAACATATGATCATTCACCGTTATGGATCCGGTTTCTATCCTCTCTGCCATCCATGCTGCCATTTTTTTGCTTCTTGTCCAAACAGAAGCTGTGAGTCCGAGAGAGCTATCGTTTGCCAGGGAGATAGCTTCTTCGGGATCGGAAAATGGCATGATCGGCAGGGTCGGGCCAAAGGTTTCTTCTGTCATGATTTTCATCGTGTGATTGACACCGGAAAGCACGGTAGGATTTATGAAGTAGCCGGGAAGGTTTGTTTTGTTTTTGCCCCCGAACAGGATTTCGGCTCCCTTGTCCTGGGCGTCTTGGATGTGATCCGTGACAGTTTTTAACTGGGAGAGTGTTGCCATCGGGCCCATTTCCACTTCCTGATCGACCGGATTTCCGACTTTGATTTTTTCGGTGAGTTCTACCACCCTTTGGGTGAATTCATCCGCGATCTCTTTGGCAACGTAGACTCGCTCGATCGATCCGCAGCTCTGGCCGCAGTTCATGAAACCGGCCCACACGGCTCCGCGGGCAGCTCTTTCGATGTCGGCATCGGCGCAGACCACCATCGGGTCTTTTCCCCCCAATTCAAGGGAAAGGTTGGTCAAGTTCCGGCTGGCCAGCTCCATGATTCTTTTCCCAGTGGAAACGCTCCCAGTGAACATGACCGTTTGGATATCGGGATGGGAGATCATTTCTTCGGCTTGGGGAATTTTGCAGTTGATGATGTTGAGCACTCCAGGAGGAAGGCCAGCTTCAGCAAGTATTTCACCCACCATCAGGCCTGTGAAAGGGGTCGAGGAGGAAGGCCTGAGGATGACAGTGTTTCCAGCCGAAAGGGCACTCAACACATCATAGATGGCGATGATAAACGGAAAATTCCATGGAGAGATGATCAAGGTTGGTCCCAACGGCTCGAATCGAATGGAACTTTTTTTGTTAAAAAAAAGGGAAACCGAGTGTTTTACCGGGTGGGGGCGAAGGAGACTTTTTAGTTTTCGGGCATAGTAGTCCAAAGCCCCGAGGCTGGCGAAGATCTCACAGGAATATGATTCTGGATGGGGTGATCCTTTTTCCAAGGTTATCAAGCGGGCGGCGTCCGCGCCTTTTCGCAAAAGGATTTTTTTGGCGTTGCGGAAGATTTTTTGTTTGGCGGAAACAGACAAGGTTTTCCATTCAAGAAAGGCTTGCTTGGCGGCCTGGATGGCTGATTGACAATCTCGGGTGGATGCCAGCGAGACTCTGCCGACCAGTTCCAGTGTTGCGGGATTCAGAGAGTCTTTTTTATGGGAAGTTTGAACCCTCTTGCCGTTGATAATCAGGTTTCCGTCCAGGGTCATTTGAACCTTCCTTTGAATAGCCTCCTCATCCAACAAACGAAAAGGCAGGGGTAAGCATCGATGATCAAGTCCAGCCGGAACATCGGGTTGATTATGCCTGTTTTGAGAAACATCCAGAGGACAAGATCCTTGTGTTTTGGGGGACATCCGTTAATACGGCGGATTTTCTTGGCTTCGAGGTGCCCCTGGACTTCAGAACAGGTGCCTATGATCAACACACGATCTGCGAAAACATCCCCTGAGTATTTCCCGATGACAGCCGTCCAAGCCGGAAGTTTTTTCCAAAGTTTTGGCTTTCTGTCTTTTATCATGTGCAGCCAGTCCAAGAAGACTCCATGGCAACCCCCCGTGCAGTAGGGCTCTCCTATCAGGACTTTGACCTTACAGTCCACCTCATCCACCCGGATGAACCCGGTTTTCCAGTCTTTCGTTTTATCCTGTATTTCTTGAAGGGATATGTCTCCTTTGATGTCTATTTCGGCTAGGTCCAACGGGCCGTACCCTCTTTCATGAGCCAGCCGCAGATGGGGGATTTTGTGCGGATCGAGGTGGAACATGCGGGCACAAATCGAGTCATGAGCCACGGGATTCGTGGCCATAACGATAAGACCCAACGGATATCCATGTTGCGTGAGATGGTTTCCTCCGATGGATATTTCCACCGCATCTGTGGCGATGAAGTCGGGATGACCGACTTCCAAAAGGTCGACGATTTTTTCGTCGAGATGATAGTTGTGGTTCCACATCCTTTCTCTGTCGCAAAGGATCCCGATGTTGAGTTTGATGGCGGCTGTCAGTCCATGGGTCAAGGAGTTGCTTTTGAGCTTGGGAGTATAGATCAGGAGGTCGTTATCGAATATTTCCCGGGAGGTTGTGATATGGCTGTGGATTTGTCCCTTTTGGAGGAGGATTTTTTTCTTTTTGGCTTCCTCTATCGGACGAAGTTTAATGTTGTGTCTTTTTTTAAGTGAAAAATAGCCGGCTCTCCGGAACATCCGCGATGTGGGAATGCCTGCCCCGCACTTTTCTGCAACCGTGATTTTGGGTGCAGGATTCCTGCCCTCATTTAGAGCCTGGATCAGGCCGTCCAGGAATTCTGACCGGGTATAGGCGGAAGGGGCGATCCTGTGAGGCCAAATTCTTCGAGACCTTCCCGAATAACTTTTTTTATGCGGGAGAGATCGTAATCCGGAACGGCACGGAGGTAAACTTTCTCTCCCATCCTATCCGGCGAGGTCGTCTTCTGTGTCCTCTTTTTTCTTTTTTCCTTTTTTCTTGCCAAAGATTAGGGCTATGAGAATGCTCAAACCATACAGGGCGAGCATCGGGAATGCAATGATGCTTTGAGTCATCCAATCTGGAGTTGGTGTGATGATGGCTGCAATCACAAAGATAAAAAGAACGGCATACTTAAAGTTTTTCACCATCCATCTGGCTGTGAGAATTCCCATCCGGGAAAGGAAAAAGGACAGGGTGGGGAGTTCGAACACGATGGCAATACCCAAGAGGACTCTTAAGGCCAAGCTGAAATAATCATTAGCCGTGATGACTGGCTCGAACTCTGTGCCCATGCTCAGAAAGAACCGGCAGGCAAACGGAAAAACGACAAAGTAGCCGAATACGGCCCCAGCCGAAAAAAAGATGGTGGTTAAGATCACAAAAGGTACGACGTATTTTTTTTCTTTCCGGTAGAGCCCCGGAGCGATAAACATCCAAATTTGGTAAAAAATAAATGGCGAACTGAGGAAAAGAGAAGCAAGAAAGGAGACTTTGATGTAGAGCATGAAAGGGGCGGTGAGTTTGATAAATGTAAGTTTGGTTCCCACGGGTAGGTACTGTGTGACGGGCCGAGCCAAAATTTCGAACAGTTCTTTGTGAAAAAACCAGGCAGGAACGATGCCGACAAACAAAGCGATGAACGAGTAAAAAAGGCGCTTCCTGAGGTCTTCGAGATGTTCGAGGAAGGTCATCTCGTCAGGAGAATTTTTTCCCTTCCTCATCCTCTCCCACTTGTTTGTTGATCTCTTCTTTTATGTCTTTGAATTCCTCGGCATGGATCTCTTCTTCGATTTTTTCTTTGATCTCATCGGAAGTCTTGCGGAATTCTCGCAGGGCTTTGCCGAGGGACCTTCCGACTTCAGGTAATTTTTTGGGGCCAAACACAAGAAGAGCTATAACCAGTATAACAAGCAGTTCCGGGAATCCGATATTTCCGAACATTATCTTACTTAAATTAATTCGAGAATGATAAGAAACTATAGTCTCTTGGTGAGAATAAGTCAACTTTTTTGCTCTGGTCAAATGTTTGAGTTTTAAACTCAAGATAGAAATCATCAAAGTTATCCATGTCTGACTCCTGGACATTCCCTCATGGCTTTGCTATCATCATATTTTAACAAGAGCCATGAGATACAAGGGATTTATCTTTGTTTTGCTGTTTTTTGCGCTGGCCTCTACCCCTGCTTGGGAAGAAGATGTCTGGAACCTCTCAATGAACAAGATTTCAGCGATCGTTAACTTGATCGACCAGAATTATTTTGAATCCGTGGATCATGAAGAGCTTGCCTTTTCCTCGATAAAAGGGATGCTTCAGACATTGGATCCCCATTCCTACTTTTTGGATCCTCGCCACTTTGATAGGATGAGAGAAGAATACAAAGGGAAGTATTACGGTTTGGGAATCCTTATTCAGAAGCAGGACAAGCGTCTTGTCGTGATATCTCCCATTGAGGGCGGGCCAGCCTACAGGTTGGGAATCCGTTCGGGGGATGTCATTTCTCACATCGAAGGAGAAACAACAGAACCCATCACGTCCACCGAAGCCATGATGAGATTGCGAGGTCCAAAAGACACCGAAATAACCATCACGATAGTCCGCGAGGGGTGGGAAGAGTCTTTTGATGTGACGATCGTACGAGAAGAGATTGCCCTCTACAGCGTTCAGTATGCCTTCATTCTCCAAGACGATATCGGTTACATCCGTATCCGGAATTTTGCCGAGACCACAACGAGAGAATTCGAAGAAAAAATGGCCTTGTTGCGCGGGCAGGGAATGGAGAAGCTCATTCTCGATCTTCGTATCAATGGCGGGGGAACCTTCCTGCAATCGATCGAGTTGTCCGATGAATTTTTACCGGAAGGAACCTTGGTGGTTTCCATCAAAGGCAGAAATCATAATCTGGACAGGAAGTATTTTGCCGAAAAAAATAACCAATACGAAAAGATCCCGCTGGTGATCCTGATCGATGGGGCAAGTGCCAGCGCCCCTGAGATCCTGAGCGGAGCGGTCAAAGATAATGACCGGGGATTGATTGTCGGGCAGAATTCTTGGGGAAAAGGCTTGGTGCAGACCATCGTTCCGCTGGCACCGAATGCCGCAGTGGCCCTGACGACTGCTAAATACTACACGCCCAGCGGTCGTTCCATCCAGAGGGATTATTCCAATTTCGAGGATTATTACCTTTACAGAAAAGAAACGCCAGAGGATCAGAGGGAAGTCACGTACACCGCGGGAGGAAGGAAGGTTCTTGGGCAGGGAGGGATCACGCCGGATTACAAAGTCGAATTCCCGTTTGACAGGCTTGTCTATGATCTTTTGGTAAAAGGCAATTTTTTCACATACGCCATAAAATTCACAGAAAAGAAAAGACCGGTATCAGAAAGCTATGTATTTCCCGACGAAAAACGTTCAGGAGACGCGGCTTCCACAAAAAAAGTCATCGACCAGAACTTTGCGGCCGGCCAGGATATTATCGAGGACTTCAAGGCGTATCTTCACGACGAAAAATTCGAGTTCGAACAGGAAAAATACACAGCCGCCCAACACGAAATAAAAAGAGAGTTGGAAAGAGAGATCCATTCTGCCCTGTGGGGGGTCGAAATGGGAATCAAGGCTTACCGAAAAACAGATCCTGCTATCCTGAAAGCTCTCGAAGTGTTTCCGGAGGCAATCGCCCTCGTCAAAGACAAAACCCCTTAACCTGAATTATTTACGAGCCAATCTCACTACACCGGCTTCGTTGTAGCCCATTTGCAGTATACAAATACAGCTTCATGGGCCACTGCCTTGTCGCTGCAGCAATCTCGGCTCGTAAATAATTCAGGTTCATTCAGTATGAATTAGTCACATAAACTGCCGCTCCATCATTTATTTCCAAAAAATAGTTCAAAGAAAAAAATTTTAAAACCATTTACGTTATTAATCGGTTTTTATACCTTCCCGGTGAGCCTATTTCACCGCTTCGGCTTCGTTGCAGCCCATTCTCGGTAGTTTACTACAGTTTCATGAGTTGCTTCCTTGTCCTCGCAATAATGCCAAGGTGGGGTGAGTCGGCTCGATTTCAAGCGTTTGTTTAATAGTATTGGAAATGTTGATATAATGGAAAAACTCGAATCATCAGGAGGAAATGGATATGAAGATTGCATTGGCTTCTGATCATGCTGGTTTTGGCCTCAAAAAGGGAGTTTTGGAATATCTTGATCAGAAAGGGATTGAGCACGAAGATTTTGGCTGTGGTCCGGATGAGAGGGTGGATTATGTTGATAACGGAGAAAAAGCTATTCAGTCCGTTTTATCCGGAGTGTGTGACCGGGCTATCCTTATTTGTGGGACAGGATTGGGAATGGCTATTGTGGCCAACAAGTTTAAAGGGATACGCGCTACTCCTTGTTGGGACGAGTATGTCGCAGAAGTTTGCCGAAGTCATAACAATTCCAATTGTTTGACTTTAGGTGGGAGGATTTTGCCGCTGGACGAGGCTCTCCATTATGTCGATATCTGGCTAGAGACAGAATATGAGGGAGGGCGGCATCAGAAAAGGCTCGATAAAATTGCGATAATTGAAGAAAAGAATTTTAGACCATAAAAGGGGAATACATCATGTCTTCTTTTAACGAAAAAATTCAGTCCTTAACCCTGAAAATTATACGAAACAATGTGTGGAGGCAGAAAGAATCCATCAATCTGATTCCGTCTGAGTCGACTCCTTCTGTTTTAGTCAAGATGTGTGAAATATCCGATCCCGCTGGAAGGTATGCCGAACACAGGACCATGAAAGGGCAGGAGATTTATTTTTATCAAGGGATAGAATTCATCAGGGACATCGAAAAAGAAGCCCAGGAGGAGCTGGGTCGTTTTTTCGGATGCTCAGAGGTAGAGCTGCGGCCGGTCAGCGGCCAGATGGCCAATGAGGTCGTGTTCAAAGCTATGGTTCGTTTCCTCAACCGAGACCGTCCCGAAAGTCAGCCCATGCGCAAGATGAGATTGGTCATGAACAACGCTCTGAACAAAGGGGGCCACCTCAGTTCTCAACCGATGGGAGCCCTGTTTAACTTTGTGGATGAAGACCCGGAAACAGGGAGGGAAAAGGTTGTCAATTTTCCTGTCCTGGAGGAGAATCCGTATAAGCCCGACCCTGAAAAACTGGCCGAACTTTTGGATCAGCACAGGCCTGAACTCGTCGTTTTCGGAAAGAGCATGTTCATTTATCAAGAGCCGATCCAGTTTGTATCCGACCTGGTCAATGATTGGGATAGCAGGCCAGTCATCATGTATGATATGGCCCATGTTCTGGGTTTGTACGGGATTTTTCAAGAGCCGCTTGCCGAGGGTGCCGATGTCATCACCGGAAGCACACACAAAACGTTTTTTGGCCCGCAGAGAGGCCTTGTGGCCGGTAACTTCCCGAAGGGTTCCCGCTTTCGCAAGTTGTGGCTGGATATAAAAAACCGGGCTTTTCCCGGTTCGACCAGCAATCATCACCTGGGAACATTACTCGCTCTAGTGATGGCAGCCTACGAGATGAATCAATTCAAACAGGAGTACCAGACTCAAGTTCAAGCAAATGCCAAAGCCTATGCAATTGCGTTGAAGGAAAAGGGAATTCCCGTCGAGGGAGACGAGAGAGACGGATTTACCCAAACCCACCAAGTTCTCATACGAATCAAAAAATACGGAAAAGGGATGGATATTGCCCAAAAATTAGAGGAGAACAACATTCTGACCAACTATCAGGCTCTGCCTGATGATGAAACATTCCTCGAGCCAAGCGGAATCCGTATGGGAGTGCAGGAGATGACCCGGTTTGGCATGAGAGAGAAAGATTTTGCTGTTCTGTCGGGGTTCGTTGCCGATGTGATTTTGGAAAACCGAAATGTCAAGGATGAGGTGAGGGCATTCCGTCAAAATTTTCTGGAGATGAAGTACTGTCTTCCGGTAAAGGAGTCCATCCAGGCCACAGCCGAGATATTCCAGAGTATTTTTTCCTACCCAGGTTTCAGCGAAATGTTCATCAAAGCCGTTGAAAACATCATAATGAATCCCAAAGAGGTGAGGTAATATGAAAATATTAATCGTAGGATCAGGAGGACGAGAGCACGCCTTGGGCTGGAAAATTTCTCATAGCCCTTTGCTTAAAAAGCTCTATTGTGCGCCTGGAAATGCCGGGACCAAAAACATCGCCGAGAATGTTCCGATCAGCCCAGAGGATATCCAGGGGCTTGTGGATTTTGCAGCCAGGGAAAAGATGGATTTGACCGTTGTCGGACCGGAGATGCCCCTGACTTTGGGGATCGTGGATGAATTCGAGAAGCAGGACTTGAAAATATTCGGGCCTAACAAAAACGCAGCAGAGTTGGAAGGAAGCAAAGTTTTTGCCAAACAGTTTATGGAACGGCACAGGATTCCTACCGGCAAGTTTGAGGTTGCCGACTCTGTCGAACAGGCCAAAAAGATAATGGGATCGGGAAAATTTTCCTTTCCTCTGGTAGTTAAAGCTGACGGGTTGGCAGCAGGAAAGGGCGTTATACTCTGTCGGAACCAGAAACGGGCAGAGGAAGCCATCGACACCATCATGGTGAAGAAAAAATTCGGTGAAGCGGGAAACAGTGTCATTATTGAAGAATTCTTGGTCGGAAAAGAAGCCTCATTCATCGTTATTTCCGATGGCGTTAAGATTCTCCCGCTTGTGACTACGATGGACCACAAAGCCGTTTACGATGGAGACAAAGGTCCCAATACCGGAGGGATGGGAGCGATTTCTCCTTCCCCATACATCGATCAAAAAATGTTTGACGACATCGTGAACACGGTCGTATTCCCGACGATTACCCGGATGCTGGAAGAAGGGCGGAAGTTCAATGGTGTCTTGTATGTGGGGCTGATGCTGACGGCAGACGGCCCGAAAGTATTGGAATACAACTGCCGGTTCGGAGACCCTGAAACCCAGCCCCAAGTGTTGAGGATGAAGGGAGATCTGGTGGAAGTGCTCCTTGCCGCGGTCGAAGGAAATGTTCTGGAGAAGGAGATCGAATGGAGCCCCAATGCATCGGGATGTGTGGTGGCTGCTTCAGGTGGATATCCGATAAAATACGAGAAGGGAAAGGTGATCGAGGGCCTGGATGAGGCCGCATCCTTTCCAGGCATCGTGGTATTCCATGCGGGAACAACTGTCAAAGACAGGCAGTATTACACGAACGGGGGAAGAGTGCTCAATGTGTGTGCATCCGAGAAGACACTGGCAGAAACCATGGATAAAATTTATCGGGCCCTCTCCAGGATCTATTTTGAGGCTATGCACTGGCGCCGAGACATCGGGGCCCTAAGGGAGGAAGAATGAAAGTAGGCATTTTTTTAGGGAGTGATTCAGACTTTCCGATCGTAGAGGAAGCCATCCAGTTGATGAAAAAGTTCGAGGTGGAGTTCGGGCTTGAAGTGACTTCGGCCCATCGTTCTCCGGAGCGGACAAAAAAGCTAATAAATGATTTTGAAGAGAGAGGCGTCGACGTTTTTATCGCTGTGGCAGGCAAGGCAGCTCACCTGGCAGGAGTTGTGGCCTCTCACACCGTGCGGCCTGTCATAGGCGTTCCGGTCGGAGGCTCAGGGTTGGGTGGTCTGGACGCCTTGCTTTCAACTTCCCAAATGCCTAAAGGGATACCGGTAGCCTGCATGGGAATCGGAAAGTCTGGCGCTTTGAATGCAGTTCTTTTGGCCATCCAGATCTTGGCTCTGGCAGATCCATCCATGAAGAAAAAGCTGAACAACTTCAGGTCGCAGATGGCAGAAAATGTGGAGGCTGCCTCACAAAAGATCCAGGATAAACTATGACCTCGTTTTCCATCCAGAGTTTTGGATGCCGGGTCAACCAAGCTGAGGCTTTTTCATGGGCCAGCACGTTGCAGAGCCATGGCCTGGTTTACCGCTCCGATTCCTTTCGAAGTGATATTGTTTTGGTGAACACCTGCACCCTCACAAGTCGTGCAGACAGAGATGTGCGCCAGTTTTTAAATAAACTTGCCCGGCTCAATCCCGAAGCGCGTTTGGTCCTGACAGGGTGTTATTCTGAACGATTTCTTGACGATTTTCAAAACAATCCTCGAGTGTGGCAAGTTGTTCGGAATGAAGAAAAGGAGGATCTGCCCCACAGGATTCTGGCTGGTATGGAATCCGGAACAAAAACCGAAATAAAACCCTTCAGGTCCCGTGCTCTGGTTAAGATTCAAGACGGCTGTGACTTCCGGTGCAGTTTTTGCATCATTCCTGCCATGAGAGGCCAAAGCGTGAGCTTGCCTGAAGGAAAAATCGTCGAACAGGTCCGGGAATACACAAAACAGGGCTACAAGGAGATTGTTTTAACGGGGATTCATCTCTGTTCTTACGGAAATGACCGGCCGACCGAAGATTCCCTTGTCGGTTTGCTCCAGAGTATGGAAAAAATAGAAGGGCTGGGGCGGATAAGGTTGAGCTCGCTGGACCCCCGTTTCCTAGACCGGAAGTTATGTGATTATATCACATCCAGTCCGATCGTTTGTCCGCATTTCCACATCTCTTTGCAACATGGTTCCGATGATATTATTCGACGTATGGGGCGCAAGATCAAGGTGGCGGAATACATGCGCATCCTGGACGACTTGCACCAGAAAAGCCCGAATGCCGCGTTGGGAGCCGATCTTATCGTCGGATTTCCAGGAGAGACAGAGAGTAATTTTGAAAGAATGTATAATTTTGTGGAAAAGTTACCGTTGACCTATTTTCATGTGTTTTCCTACTCTCAACGGCCCGGCACGCCAGCAGCCCTCTGGGAACAGGTCGAAGAGAGGGCAAAAAAGGAGAGAGCAGCCCGCTTGAGAGAACTGTCCAAAAGAAAAAACTACCACTTCCGCAAAGGATTGGTCGGGGATGATTGGGAGAGTGTTGTCATAAGACAAAAAAACGGAACCGCACAAGTCTTGACGTCAAACTATGTGCAGGTTTATGTTTCCCGTTGTGCGGCTGAAGAAAGGGAGCAAGTTCAAGTCAAGATCACTCAAGCCGAGGAAAATCAAACCCGAGGACAGATCATCGATTGAGAACGGATGAAAAAGATAATCCTTCTTCCCTCAAAAATTGCCCAGAAGATCGCAGCCGGTGAGGTTATTGAAAGGTCCTTTTCTGTGGTCAAAGAGTTGGCGGAGAATTCTCTCGATGCGGGCTCTACGGAAATCAAGGTAGATGTGGTTGAGGGCGGAAAACGGCTTATCAGAGTGTCGGACAATGGCTATGGGATGAGCCGGGAGGATGCCCTTATCTGTTTTGAGAGGCATTCCACGAGCAAGCTTACGCAAGAGGAGGACCTGGACAGGATTTCGACTATGGGCTTTCGTGGGGAAGCCCTTCCCAGCATTTCTGCCGTCTCTCGCGTTTCTCTGAAGACTTCCGATGGTATCGGCGAAAAGGGAACCCAGATTGTGCGAGAGGGAGAAGAAATGCTCCGATGCGAGGATGTGGCTTTTCCTAGAGGGACGAGTATCGAAGTGAAAGATCTATTCTTTAATCTCCCGGCGAGGCAAAAATTTCTCCGCTCGGACAGAGCTGAACTTTCCCGGATCGCAAACTACTTGACGCAAATCGCCCTGGCTTTCCCGGATGTGAGGTTTTCCCTCCGGCATGGGAGCCGTCGTGTGTTTGATTACCCGGCTGTTTCAAACCTTAAGGAAAGGCTCTATCAGGTTTACGGGAAAGAGGTCTTGGAGAAACTCATTGAAGTTAATTATGAAGAGGATGGACGGGGAATTCATGGATTTGTGTCCCGGCCCCCCTCAGGCCGCAATGACCGCAGCCACCAGTTGTTTTACGTGAATAATCGCCTCGTCAAAGACCGGATGGTCCTGGCCGCCTTGAATCAGAGCTTTAGAGGATATCTAGAGAAGGATCGGTTTGCCGAGGCTTTTTTATTCCTGGCCCTTCCGTATGCCGAGGTTGATGTCAACGTCCATCCCACCAAAGCCGAGGTTCGTTTCAAGGAATCCCAGCCGGTTTTTTTCCTTCTTCAAGCGGGAATAACACAGGCTATAACCAAGGAATTAGGGATCAAAGAGATTTATCCGGTTCAGCCGGAAATCCGGGAGTCCCGCCAAATCGATCAGAAGTATCAGCCATCCCTGATGAAATTTCCCGATAATGTGGAAGTTCAAACGAGGAAGTCGTTCGGGCCCGAAACAAAAAAAGAAACAGGATATCCTCGAGTTTTGGGGCAGTATCTGAACACATATATTGTTGCAACTGACGAAGAAGGGATCCTGATCATCGACCAGCACAATGCTCACGAGAGAGTATTATACGAAAGATACACGGAGATCGACCAAAAAAAGGGGTGGCCGGGAAAGATGTCGCTTCTCCCGATGGTTTTTGACCTTTCAGCTCCCCAGGTTTTGAATCTCGAGCACAACCGGGTTTTGCTGGAGGAGATCGGTTTTCTGGTGGAGCACATGGGAGGGCGGAGTTTTGCCCTCAAAGAGTACCCGGATATTTTCAAGGAAGAGGAAGCCAAACAGGTTTTCCTTTCCCTGCTCGAAGGAATAAAAGAAGAAAAAGTTCAAGAGAGAAAAGGAGCGCTGATTGCAACCCTTGCTTGCAAGAGTGCTGTCAAGGCGGGCCAACCCCTTGTTTTCGATAAAATGAATTACCTCGTAGAAGAATTATTCCAAACATCGAATCCTTCCCTTTGCCCGCACGGGAGACCCATAGTCCTCAAAATCGGCAGAGGCCAGATAGAAAAAGAAATCAAGAGAAAATAGGAAAATTCCAGCATATTTCCATTTTCCCCTAAAAATTGTAATATAATGATTTCCCAGGCCTGCCTTAGGTCATTGATTGTTCTTTTCGGGGAGTGGCGCAGCCTGGTTAGCGCGCCTGCCTTGGGAGCAGGAGGTCGGCGGTTCGAATCCGCTCTCCCCGATTGCCCCCTCTGATGATGGATTGAAAAATATCATCTTTTGCGCTATAGTTGGGAAGCTTAAGTCATGCACGCGCCAGTAGCTCAGTAGGATAGAGCAGCTGCCTTCTAAGCAGCAGGTCGGGAGTTCGAATCTCTCCTGGCGTGCCAGCTCATCCCCTTGTTTTATCAACCATCAGTCGGCAAAATAGCCAGCTCTATGAGTGATGCGACAATCTTGGCCCTTCACCTTGACTTTGATCTCCCTGAATTTTCCATCTGCCCTGTAATTTTTTGGGGAGTAATACAGGAGATAATAATTCTCCGAAGCTGCAGCGGCTTTTTCTAGAGTAAAAGCAATATTGGCAGAGGACTCTGTCAGCCCACATCACGCCTTCCTGGCGAGAATTGTATTCGGCAGCAATCTCTTTTTGGGGTTTTGTTATGTAGAGGAAATGGATCTCCTCTCTTGGAATATCCACTAGGGCTTTTTTGTTGAATCGGTAGGTTTTTACCGGTTTCTCCCAAAAAAACGTCCATATCCTAGTTATACTGCGGGTGGGCTGCTCATAAATGTTTATTTGAATTTATTGCTGGATTTTAATGTCTGATTATGGCCTTTTCCTCCGACTAATATTAACCTGACTATTCATAAAAAATGCCGATGCTTTTTCTACTCCAGCAATATCAAGAAGTTATCCTGATATTGCTGAAAAAGCTCTTTAAGAAGAAATTTTCTATATTCATCGGCATTTTTTACCTTTCAGGCGAGCCGATCTTAATGCATCTGCTTCGTTACAGGGCATTTGCGGTGGGTGACCACAGCTGCATGCCCTGTGCCTTGCATCTGCACCAACCTCGACTCGTGAATAATCCAGGTTTCGCAAGTAACAAAAAATGTCATTTTTGCTGATTTTTGTGCATCGGGTATCCCCTTTTTCGGAGAAAGGCATCGCCTTTAAGGGTGAGACAATTTTTGTAAAAATCACCTCGCCAATCCTCCCATCAGGTGATTGACGCTGTTTGTTGCCTCTGAGAATATAATAGGCGTTTACACACGAATCATGACTTTAAAAACAAATGTTGAACACGGAAGAGAAAAATGGATCGCTTCATTCGTCTCTATTAATGGAGAAAAAGTGTTGACAAAAAATGTCAATTTTTCTAATGTGAAAGCTCCAGTAGAGATTCATTATTAAGGAGAATTCATGGGATCCAACCTAGGCGAACTTCTTATTCAGGAAAAGCTGCTCGATTCCGAACAACTGAAAAGCGCTCTAGATTTCCATAAGAAGAATGACGTGGGGATAGGATCGGCTATCGTCAGCTTGGGGTATCTTTCCGAAGAAGAAATGGCACAGGCGCTCAGCCGGCAGTTGGGCTATCCTTACATAAACCTGGACCAGTTCGAAGTTTATCCCGATGTCATCAGCCTTATCCCGATCGAAAATGCCAAAAAGTATCTAATTATGCCGATTCACCGCATCCGGTCGTTTTTAACCCTGGCTATGGTCGATCCGACCGATCTCGGGATTATCGAAGACGTGAGGTTTCGGACAGGGCTGAGCATTCAACCTGTTATCGCTTCTGAATCAGGCATCATGAATGCCGTCTCCAAATATTATGGATCTTCCGATGCTTTGCGTGTGAAACAGATCGTGGATGAAATAGAGCAGGCGGAAGATACCAGTGTAAACATCATCGAAGAAGAGGAAGAGGATTATGATATCGAAGAACTGGTACATTCCACTGAAGAAGCTCCGATCATAACTCTTGTCAACACCATTTTCATCGATTCCATTAAAAAGGGTGCCAGTGACGTCCATTTTGAGCCCTACGAGAAGAATTTCCGCGTGAGATACCGTCTGGATGGAACCTTGCATGAGATGATGAATCTGGCTCTCAAGTTTAAAAATCCTGTCACATCTCGTGTCAAGATTCTTTCTAATATGGATATTGCCGAAAAAAGATTGCCGCAGGATGGTCGAATCAAGATAAGGGTGAAGCTGGAAAACGGCGACCGAAAAGAAGTCGACATGCGTGTCTCGAGCGTGCCTGCCATCTTCGGAGAGAAGGTCGTGGTCCGGATTCTCGATAGGGCCATGCTGCAGTTGGATATGACTAAATTAGGATTTGAAGAAGAATCCCTGGATGTTTTCAAGCGCATGATCCTCAGACCTTGGGGTATTATCCTCGTGACGGGTCCTACAGGAAGCGGTAAGACAAACACCCTTTATTCTGCCATTTCCAACCTGAATTCGATGGAAAAGAATATCATGACGGCAGAAGATCCTGTCGAGTTTTACATGTCCGGAATAAACCAGATAAATATCAGAGATGCGATCGGGTTGAACTTCGCCACTTGTCTCAGGAGTTTTTTGCGCCAGGACCCGGACATCATGCTTGTCGGTGAGATGAGAGATTTTGAGACAGTGGACATCGCCATCAAGGCCGCCCTGACAGGGCATCTTGTTTTTTCCACTGTCCACACCAACGACGCGTCCAGCACTATCCTTCGGTTGGTCAACATGGATGTCGAACCCTTTTTGATCGCCGATTCGGTTGTTCTTGTCGTGGCACAAAGGCTTATCCGAAAATTGTGCCCAGAGTGTCGCACGCGCCACAACCTGACGCCAGAAGCCCTGATGGATATCGGGTTTTCCAAAGAGGAGACCGCCAAAGTAAAGGTCTACAAGCCAGCCGGATGCAATGAGTGTCACAACACAGGATACAAAGGAAGAATCGGCCTGTTCGAAGTAATGGAAGTAACCGATGATATCAGAGATTTGATCCTGTCCCGGGCTCAGTCCAAAGAAATCAAGAAAAAATCCATGGAAAACGGTATGACCACCTTGAGAAGAAGTGGTCTAAAAAAGATTATAGAAGGATCCACTTCTGTTGAAGAAGTGTTGAGAGAAACGATCAAAGATTCGGAGGTTTGATATGGGAATAACAATACAAGAATTGCTGAAATTAACTGTTGAGAGAGATGCCAGCGATTTGCATATCACCACACATATCCCCCCCCGCATTAGGGTTCACGGCACATTGGTTTCACTTGATTACCCCCCTATGACGCCTTCTGAAACCAAGAGTATCGTCTACAGCCTGTTGACAGATAGACAAAAAAAACGGTTCGAGGAAAAGATGGAACTGGATTTCTCCTTCGGGATCAAAGATATGGGACGTTTTCGAGGAAATGTGTTCATGCAAAAAGGTGCTGTTGCGGCAGCCTTCCGCCGGTTCCTCCCAATCATGTGGAGCTTCTCACAGTTGGGTATTCCCCAAAGACTGGCCAAGCTGTGTTATCTACCCAGGGGATTGGTCCTCATAACGGGTCCCACAGGATGCGGAAAGTCGACAACTCTGGCCTGTTTGATCGACCATGTCAACAAGGAAAGACCCGTTCATATCGTCACAATCGAAGACCCCATCGAATATTATATCACGCCAAAAAAAGCCATCGTCAACCAGAGGGAACTTTTGGTCGATACCCTTTCTTATCCGAATGCTTTGCGCTCGGTTCTGCGGGAAGACCCGGATGTTGTTCTTGTCGGTGAGATGAGAGATTTGGAGACAGTCGAAGCTACCCTTCGCGTGGCTGAAACAGGCCATCTGACCTTTTCTACCCTGCACACGAATTCCGCTGCTGAAAGCATTTCGAGAATCATCGATATTTTCCCCTCCCAGTACCAATCCCAGGTGAGGATCATGCTATCTATGACCTTGGAAGCGGTGATTACACAGTCCCTCCTGCCTCGAGCCGACGGCAGAGGTCGGGTTCTGGCCATGGAAATTCTTATCCCCAATCCCGCCATCCGGAATTTGATCCGCGAGAACAAGATTCATCAGATCTATTCATCCATGCAGATGGGGCAAGAGAAATTCGGCATGCAAACATTCAATCAGTCCCTGGCCAGCCTGTATTTCAAAAAGGCCATCACTCTCGAGATGGCCATAAATGTGTCCTCTAAACCAGAGGAATTAACAGATATTATCCAGCGGAGGGAAGGGCTCAAGGTGACTTCGGTAAGCTTTACTCCGGATCAAATGAGAAAATAGAAAGGGGTTTATAATGCCTACATTTAAATGGAAAGGAAAAAACCGTTACGGCGATGTTGTCGGGGGAGTCCGGATTGCACGTAGCGTGGATGAGTTATCCAAAGCCTTGCAGCGGGAACAGATCACGGTTATGGATATTTCTTCTGCAAGAAAAAAGATAGAGCTCCCTTTTCTCCAAAGACAAAAAGTCAAGTTGAAAGATTTGGCTATCTACAGTCGACAACTCTCTGTGCTGATAGATGCTGAACTTCCGTTGACACAGAGTCTTAATATTCTGGCCGAGCAGACGAAGAATAAATACTTCAAGAATGTTATTAAGGATATCAGAGAAGATGTGGAGGCGGGATCCACTTTGAATCAGGCCAAGCGCAAATTTCCCAATGTCTTCGATGACCTGTATTGCAACCTTGTTGCCTCCGGGGAGCAGAGTGGTTCTCTGGATATTATGTTGAGACGGCTGGCAGAATTCTTGGAAAAAATCGTCAGGTTGAAGGCACAGGTTCGCCAGGCCATGATATATCCTGTTGCCGTTTTATCGTTTTCTATTATAGTGGTCATTTTCATGCTGTGGAAGGTCATCCCCGTGTTTGCCTCGATTTTCCTTGAACTCGGTGCAGAACTACCCTTATTGACCTCCATTGTTTTATCCCTGAGCATCTTCATCCAGAAATACATCCTCTTTATCGCCATCGGTTTTGTTGTCGCTGTGTTTGGCCTTCGATATTGGAGAAAAACATATTCAGGCCGAAAGATCAGCGATAAGTTTATATTGCGGATGCCTCTTTTTGGAAAACTGCTCGAAAAAGTGGGCCTGTCGCGAGTGACCCGGACGTTAGCCACGCTCCTTTCCGGAGGTGTCCCGATGCTGGAGAGTCTGAAGATCACGTCTTCGACCGCAGGAAATGTCATCGTTGAGGATTTCATCATGCAGGCGAGGTCTATGGTTGCAGAGGGAACAAGCCTTAAAGATGCCTTTAAGGAAAAGGGACGCTTTCCGTTCATGATGATACAAATGGTGGGTGTCGGAGAGGCCACCGGAACACTGGATGAAATGTTGACCAAATTGGCCGACTTTTACGATGAAGAGGTGGAATATTCCGTGGCGAACCTGCTTTCCGTGTTGGAGCCCATTTTGTTGATTTTTGTAGGATTGATCGTGGGTTCAATCGTCGTTTCCATGTATCTGCCGATTTTTGATCTTATGAGCAAATTCTAAGAGAAGATGGGCAGGAATATGACATTCAGGAATTTCATTGAATAGCTGTTTTCAAAAAAAGGATCAGAAGATTGAAGAGAAGAAAAGACATTTTTTGGCTCATTCTCCTGCGACTGATCATCGTCACCGCTCTTGCTGTGTCTGCGATCATCATTCAGTTTAGCACCTCCACATTCCTCCCTCTCACGCTCTTTTATTACCTGATTATTGCCACATACGTTTTGTCTATCTGGTATCTTCTCATGTACTATTGGGGAAGATATCAGACTTTTCAGGTTTGTCTCCAGATCTTTTTTGACCTTCTGTTAATCACAGGCTTTGTGTATGTTTCTGGCGGATTAAGAGGATCTTTTTACTTCCTGTATATCTTCGGCATCATTGCAGCGAGTATCGTTCTCTCCAAGAGGGCCGCCTATTTGACGGCGGCACTATCCGGGGTGTTTTTCGGGATTCTTGTCAACGGAATGCATTTGGGCTATTTTCCGTATTTAGGTTCCGACCAAACGACAGAGCTATCTCCAGGTACTGTTATCAACAATATCTTTATTTCCTGGAGCATGTTTTTTATCGTGGCTTTTCTCGTGAATTATATGAAGGAAAGGCTTAGACGGACAGCAGAAGAGCTGCGTTTGGCGGAAAAGGAGTTGGAGATTAAAAAACGATTGGCCCTTGCTGGCGAATTTTCAGCTCATCTTGCCCATGAAATACGTAATCCTCTTGCTGCCATTTCAGGCTCGGTTCAAGTGCTGAGGAATGAGCTTGAACTGGCAGATGAACAGAAGGAATTGATGGATAACATCGTGGAACAATCTAGCCGTGTTTCCCACTCCATCGAGCAGTTCCTGAGCCTTATATCACCGGATAAAAAGACATTTTCCGATGTGAATCTGGCTTCTGTTGTGGATGAGATGCTCCTTTTATTGGAGGACAGCGGGGAGTTGGACGGCAATTTCCGCGTGAACGGGAATTACAAAAGTTCGAATATTTCCTATTTTGGAAACACCAATCAATTCAAACAGATGTTCTGGAATCTCATCAGAAACGCCATCAAAGCTTCACCGATGGGAGGGGCCATCACCATCGATTTTGACCAAGAACAGAGGAGTGAAGTTCAAGTGAAAATCGCAGATTCAGGGAATGGCATGAAAGATGAAGAGAGGGAAAAACTTGTCGAACCAGTCCTTTCTTCTGGGTTCCAATCTGGATCGGAGATCGGCATGGCGGTTGTCCGCCGGATTGTTGACGATTATAACGGCAAGATACACGTGCGTCCCAATCGGGAAAAAGGGACTGAGGTTGTGATTGTCCTGCCAAAGTTGCCGGCAAAATCGGATTCAAGGGTGAGATTGTAGGAAGATGGAAAAAATACTCGTCATCGATGATGAAAAAAGCATCCTCGATCTTTTGAGCGTGGTATTCGAAAAAGAAGGTTATATGGTGGAAACCTCCCTCTCGGCAACCAGAGCAGTGGAGCTGATGGGAAATGAAGACTTTGATATTATTATCTCCGATATCAAGATGCCCAAGATGAGCGGGATGGAACTCCTCAGTTATGTTAGAAAGAACAGACCGGACATTCCGATTGTCATGATTACAGCATATGGTACGATAAAACAAGCTGTGGAAGCATTAAAAGCGGGAGCTATGGATTATATCGTCAAGCCCTTTGATGTGGAAGAATTGAAGATTATCGTGGCCCAGGGCCTAGAGAAAAAACGGTTGAAGGAAGAAAATCTGTTTCTTAAAAAAGAGCTCAAGGAAAAATATGATTTCGAAAACATGATCGGGAAGAGCAAGGTGATGCAAGAGGTCTATAACCTGATTGAAAAGGTTGCCAGTACAGACTCCACCGTGCTTATTACCGGTGAAAGCGGAACCGGGAAGGAGATCGCGGCTCGTGCGATCCATTACCTAGGCACACGTCAAGAAAGGGCATTTGTTTCGATTAATTGCGGAGCCCTTCCCGAGAATCTTCTTGAAAGCGAGCTTTTTGGGCACGTCAAAGGGTCCTTCACAGGAGCCGTGGTAAACAAGAAGGGCATGTTCGAGGTAGCCGAAAAGGGCACGCTGTTTTTAGATGAAGTCGGAGAGATGTCTCCTTGGACACAGGTCAAGCTCTTGCGAGCTCTACAGGATAAAAGGATCAGAAGGGTTGGCGATACCGAGGAGATTCTGGTGGATGTTCGGATCATCTCCGCATCTAACCAAGACCTGAAAAAAAGCATCAATCAAGGGAATTTCCGCAAAGACCTTTTTTATCGTTTGAATGTTATTTCTTTTGAACTGCCTCCCCTTCGGAAAAGAAAAGAAGACATTCCTTTGCTAGTCACGCACTTCCTAGAAAAGTACTGCAATAGAATGGGGCGGCAGAAGAAAAGGATCGTGCCAGAAGTCATAGATGTGTTGGAGTCCTACCCTTGGCCCGGCAACGTTCGGGAACTGGAAAATGTTATCGAGAGAGTTGTTGCTATCGAAGAGAGGGAAACGATCACCAAGGGAAGTCTTCCTAAAGAAATGCTCCAACCGAGTGAAAAACAGGATGCAACCCCTGCTCTTCAACAAGGTTTTGACCTGAATGCAGTGATGGATGAAATTTCGTCCGGTTATGTCAAACAATCCCTTCAGTTTTCGAGAGGGAACCTGAAAGAGGCGGCCAATATTCTCGGGATTAATTACCGCTCTTTGAGGTATCTTGTCGAAAAGCATGGTTTGAAAAATGCCAACAGAGAGAATAAGGGCAGTTTTGAGGAAGAGCATGCAATATAAAGCAGAAAATGTCAAATATTGGCAGCAGGGTGACAATAAATGTCAATTTGGGATGATTGGATTTACAAGCATTATAATAAATTGTTTATTTTCAGCTGCTTATGTTAATAGCGGCTTGGCACAAAAGTTGCAATACTTTTGTTCCCCGAATAAAAACACTTACTGGTGATACGAAATAAAAACCACCAGGAGTAAAAAAAGGAGGTTTTAAATGTTAAAAAAAGCGAGAGGTTTTACGTTGATTGAGTTGCTGATTGTTGTGGCCATCATCGGAATTCTTGCTGCACTTCTCATTCCTAATGCGATTACTGCTATTCAGAAGGCCAAACAAAAAAGCACGATGAAAGACATCATGACGCTTGCAACCGGTTCCGCGGATTTCATCACTGACCAAGGGGCCTGGCTCACCGCCAACCCTCCCGTCGCCAGTCCGGGTCCTTTGACTGTCGGTTGTGCTTACGCTCTTGCTCTTACTCCGTTCTACGTCAAGATCATTCCGACGAATGATCAGTGGGGAACACCATACGAGGTGTACCTTGGAGCCGCCGTGGGCACACAGAGGGGAATCCTTCCTACCTCTGTGGGTAATGATGACTTTCTTATCCAATCCTTGGGAAGAGACCAAGACCCTGACGATTTTTCTTATAATGAGCAGGATCCATCAGCTGGGATGTACACTATAAGCGAGATGGAGCATTTCAACTATGATTTGGTCAACTGGAGTGGATCCTGGATTCGTTGTCCAAGAACAGCAATTCAGTAAGCCAGGAAACTTGAGCTAGTCTCAATTTTCGCTTTTACGGAGAAGGGCGATACGGGTAACTACCGTATCGCCCTTTTTCTTTTCTATCTAATTTTTCCCACCTTCAGTCTCCAAAAAGGGGACGGTTTTATTTTAGCCCCTATTTTACTATTTTAGACTATTTTAGATAAGATGTGATATAATCTGTGTCCTCAAGGATGCGGACTATAATCCTGTTCACCCTGTATGTTTTAATCACCCTCCTTCTAATCCCCGTTCTACTTTTCTGCTGTCTGTTCAAAAGCTCGCGACTTTTACTTTGGGTTAGTAAAAATGCCATAAGGCTTGGCCCAAAAATTCTCGGGATTCGGATCGAGGTGACCGGAGTCGATGTTGTTGAAGAAGATAAATCCTACATATTCATGTCCAACCACTTGAGTTTTCTCGATGGACCCTTGCTTTATTTGATTATCCCCCAGCCCATCCGTGTGATTTTAAAAAAAGAGATATTCAGGATTCCGATCATCGGTTTGGGAATGAAACAAGTGGGTTTTGTCCCTGTTGACAGGAAAAGCATCCGGGGCGGGAAAAAGAGCATCGATCATGCTATCCGGCTGATGAAAGAAAAAGGGTATTCTTTTTTGATCTTTCCAGAAGGAACGCGGAGCCGCACCGGCAAACTCCAAGAATTTCGGCGAGGAGGCTTTTTTCTTGCTCTGACCAGCCAATCTGCGATCGTCCCGATATCCATTCAAGGCACCTACAAACTCATGCCCAAGGGCAGCTTTTTTGTGAAGAGGGGAAAGATCAAGGTTTCTTTCCATCAGCCGGTTTCTGTTCAGGGAAATCACAAAGACGATCTCCCTGTCCTTTTGGAAGAAGTGAGAGGTGTAATTCGATCTGGGCTGGCAGAGGAAAAAAAAGACAGGGTGGCTTGAAATCAGAAAACAAAACAAGGAGAAAGGGATGAAGGTTAAAGATTTAATCACAAAACAGGCCCAGATACTCGAGGATTTCTTCGAGAACAGGGAAACCCCATTCATGCGGGCAATAGACGAGATCTGTGCTAGACTGAAGATGGGTCACAAGGTCATTGTCTTCGGCAACGGCGGAAGTGCGGCTCAGGCACAGCATTTTGCGGCAGAGCTTGTCAATAAATTTTTAAAGTCACGGCGGGCCATCCCTGCTTTGTCCCTTACAACAGACACCTCCTCCCTTACCTCCATTGCCAACGATTTTGCCTTTGATTATGTGTTCAGCCGGCAATTGGAAGCTTTGGGGAAAGAGGGAGATGTTGTCTTGGCTCTTTCCACGAGCGGAGAATCACAGAATGTCATCCGGGCCTTACATACAGCCAGAGAAAAAGGTTTATTCCCGATAGGCCTAACGGGTGAAGGAGGAGGGACGGTTGGTTCCCTATGCGAAATTCTGTTGGACGTTCCTTCGCAAGATACGCCGCGCGTGCAGGAAGTCCATCTCTTCCTCCTGCATCTGTTATGCCAGGAAATAGAAGAAAAAGTAGGCTAGCGCCCTCTCCAGAACCGGTCCCGCCTGGGTCTCGTTTTCGAACTTGTCATGAAAGCAGGCCTATCCTCTTCCCCCTGTTCTTGTTTTTCCTCCCCGGGTACGGAGATTTGGGCCCTTTTGCCGCTTTTATCTATCCGGAAGGAACGCTCTGCGGCATACAAGATTTCTTGACGAAGCCCTTCCTCAGCGATTTCTTCGGTATACTTTTTCCTGCCGTCTACCAAATCCTTTATGTATCCTTGTGTTTGTTCCACAGAATAGAACCTTTGGATATCCCACTCATCAAGCGATTCTCCCTCACACCGCACGATCTCTCTTGTTCCCAGTCTCCCCTTCTCATACAGATTCGTCCCTCTTAAATCGCCTCTCTGAATGTTGGCCATCAGGCTGATCGGCACGCGATTGACCTTGCGGATCAGCCTCTTTTTTTTCTGTCCGTTTTCCTCCGAGGTTTCGATGATCTCCCCGATTCCCCCAGTGTTGTACTGCATGAACTTCAGTTTTCCCGGATAATTGTTGACCAGGGTCATGATGATCTCGTAGAAGCGGTTGACCTTTTTAGCTCTTGAGCCGACGATGAACGGGTCTGTTCCGACGATCCGGACAGATTCTCCGGCTTTTAACGGCTGGCTGGCATAGCTGTGGGTGCTCTCCCCCCATAAATAGGCAAGGATGGCCTGCTCAGGAGTGAGTTCCTGAGAGAAGTTCATGATGGTGTTCCTGCGTGTAATAAAAGCGAAAATAAGGACATCCAGTTCCTCCAGAGGTGGAAGATTGACAGATTTTGAAAAAATATCCACCTTTTTACCGTCGATGTCGACACGCAGCTTGTCGCGCTGAACCACGGCTCTTCCGTTGGCTGTGAGGCTTTCGTCCATGAAGTCGGGTTCGCCGTTGGCTTTGATCATCACGTTTTCCATAAGAGCCGATTTATCTGTCAACGTGTTGTACATGGCCTCCTGGTATTCTTTCTCGACATCCGTTTTTACAAAAAAATTGTTTTCTGAGCCCAATGCCGACCCATCACTGCGCAAAAAAACGATGTCGTCTTGGGTGACCCAGGTTTTTTCTCCGCGTTTGTTATCTAGGCCCAACTGGTGACATGACCAAGTGGATTTTCCTGTTGCCGTCAAACCAAAAAGAAAGACACCATAGGTCTTTAGCTTGTCTTCGGGGTTTCGGGCCGTGACGATTTTTGTGCCAGCATGCAGTCCGAGCATGCCCTGCTGGTCAACCGTCCACATGGACTGGCGGAGAAAACCCTTTTTGTCCTCACCCATGTAGTCTGTTCCCAGTGCTATGTTGATGTTGTATTCAGGAAGCACGAGGACCTGTTGTCTTAACGGATGCTCTTCAGGTATGTGAATCATTATAAATTCCGGACCAGGCCGTTTCGAAGGTTTGAACATGGTCGTTCCCCACATGTATCCCAACCGGTAATTTATGAGGTCTGCTGCGGACACGTACAGATTGCAGAGAGGATTGTAATCTTTGTTTTCTCCCATTTGCCTTCGGATGTGATAAAAGGGAAGGGAGCGCAGGAGATGGAGAACCTTATCCAGTTCAGCCGGAGATTTTGCTATCAGGGCTTTTTGTTGTTCGGAAGGCTGGGTTAGCCGGACATCTTCGCCTCCAAGATATACCGTTTTGGGAGCGACCCGGCTCGACATAACAGAGCGCCATCCGTAAGAACCGAATTTTGTTTTTACTCCTGTAGCTTTAGCCCTAGGCTCAAGCCAGTCAAGGTCCACTCTTTTGATATTCGGTCCTTCGAGAGCACGAGGAAGCTCTTCGGAAAATCTTTTATAGGCATCTTCGTTATAGATGTGATTATCACTCATGGGGCCTACTCGTTGATTTCTGGCTCGGGTTCTTGTTTGATCAAGTTTTGGATGTCATCGGCAGTCGCCACCCCGCTGTTGATCAGATAGCAGTCTGTGTTTTCGAGAAGCTCACGGAAAAAATTCTTCTGGTAATCGATTCTCTCGGGAGTGGTCAACAACAGATGAGGATTGTAGAAAGGTCGGTTTTTTAAAGGGCCGATGGTTGTCCTCAATCCCGGGCTTTCTCCCGACTCCAGAATTCTGAGGGCATCCTCCACCTCCATTTTCACAGCTGGCGGAGATGTGGTGTCGAATCGCAGGAGGAAAATCCAACGCAATTGCGTTCGCTTAACATGCTTGGCCGAGCCCTCGATCCAATAGGGGTCCAGAAGGGCAACGGCATTTTTAGAAGCTTTGTAGCAGAAGGGCGAACCGCGATCAAGCCGGCAGTCATCCATGCGGAGGCAGTCGGAATCCTGGCAGTTTTCTTTACGAACAATAACATTTTCGCATTTGCTGTTGTCAAAAAGAGGAGCCAATCGGGGGTAGAATTCGACGACCTGGGTTGGCATGACCATTTTCCGCTCGATAGAGTCAGCA
>Ga0114930_10000191_pt1 | contig 66638 bp, 53 predicted proteins | sample AnhtaG_FD_87300 | JGI IMG/M metagenome (GOLD analysis project Ga0114930, IMG submission 87300) | Deep subsurface microbial communities from Anholt, Denmark to uncover new lineages of life (NeLLi) - Anholt_01485 metaG | ecosystem: Environmental > Aquatic > Marine > Oceanic > Sediment | place...
GAAGGCGGTCCCAAGGGTTGGGCTGTTCGCCCATTAAAGTGGTACGCGAGCTGGGTTCAGACCGGCGCGAGCCAGGTCGGTCCCTATCTGCCGTGGGCGCAGGAATCTTGAGGAGATGTTTCCTTAGTACGAGAGGATTGGGAAGCACTGACCGCTGGTGTACCGGTTGTCCCGCTAGGGGCACCGCCGGGTAGCTAAGTCGGGAAAGGATAACCGCTGAAAGCATCTAAGCGGGAAGCCTACTTCAAGATAAGGATTCCATTCCGCCTTCGGGCGGATGAAGAGCCCTGATAGACTATCAGGTTGATAGGCCGGGTGTGTAAGCGCAGAAATGCGTTGAGCTAACCGGTACTAACGCTCGATTACTTGACCATATCAATCTTTGGTTGAGTTTGGTCGTTAGTGAATAGTATTTAGTGAATAGTTGGTTGTGTCCGCCTTCGGCGGCACTGAATGCTATCGACTAAATACTGACGACTGAATACTAATTGATGCTCATATTTGCATCCGCATATTATTGTATTTCGTATATCGTATTGCGTTCTTTGAATTTTGAATTTATCAGGCTTTGCCTGATAAAACGAGCTTCCTGGTGACTATACTGACGGGGAAACGCCTGATCCCATTCCGAACTCAGAAGCTAAGCCCGTCCGGCCGATGGTAGTCCTTACGGGCGAGAGTAGGTGATCGCCAGGATTTTATAGGGGCCGGGTCTGAGATGACTCGGCCTTTGCTTTGTTTTTATGAGGGGATGCGTGATGAAGTCGTTTTTCTGTTGACCAAGCAGGATTTTTTGTCGAAGATATTCGAGGTATACTTAGGAAAAGCAAGTCAGAAGAAGCGAGCGAGTATGAAAATCGAACTACCGACATTTGCAAATAAGTACTGTGTTTTGATGACCGCGTGTGGGGAATTGAGAGATACCAAGGCGGGAACCACAAGGGGTCTTCGCGAAGAGGAGGCTAAAGTTGCAAGATATCGGACGGTATCTGGAATGGCTTTTGTTCGCGTTTGGCTAGCCGGCAAACCGGTTCGACACCTGCATGTGGACTGCGCGCTACGAAAATGTTTCCCTGAGGAAAAGATGCCTAAGGCAACGCATAAGAAGTCTGAGGTCCTGGATGTTATCGAGAGCGTCTTGGGGAGGCAGATAGAAGTCAGTATTAGGGGCTCGTTCGATGTGCCGCTGGTTACGCTACCGGAGACAGGATTAATTAGGTCGCTCGCGGGGGAACAAGCATCGACTGGTATGTCGGTAAAACTTGTTGGATGTGAGCTTTCTGTTACTGGCGCTCCGGTTAGTAAGATCGGTTGGAATATCAGTGAGGGCAAAAGCAAGAAAACTGTGCATGTGCGTATGCGAGGCAGAATATCAACCGTAGTGTCTGAGAGCTATTTGATGGAAAGTTGGGAGTGGATAAACAAGCAATTGGGGCTCTTCGTTCTTGGAAGGAGAGAAGATGAGCGAACGTGATCCGATCAGCCTGATGTGTCCTCCATTCGAAGAGGAAGCCGGGCAGCCGTGGTTGGAGGAGGACCAGTGCCTCGCCCAAGTGGCATGGCAGGAGAAGTTGCCGATCGCGGGGAACTGGGTGCAGGTACTTCCACATCTGATGGAAGCCTTTACTGTTGCTTTGACGCCTAGATGGCACGAGGTGGCTCGGTTGGAGACTTTGCAGAGAGAGGTCGCGCTGCTGAAAGACCGCTGCGCAGTATTGGAACGAGTTGCCCCTATTTTGGTACCGATTGAGACATTCGCACCGGAGCCGTACGAAGTTGTCAAGCCGTTTCACGCCGTCGTGCGGCATCAGGAGGACCAGTACATTGCCTCTTTCTTTGATGCAAATCTCAGCGCGAGTGGTGACACGCAAGCGGAAGCGGTTGCCAATTTGAAGGATATCATCGCGGGGACTTTTGAGATTCTGACAACCGTGGAGGAGGACGAGTTGGGTCGGGGTCCTCTGCAGCAGAGAAAGGTTCTCGAGCAGTTCATGCGCAAGGAAGGGTGATATGGCGATCATAACGAAGGAATTGGCGCTTGAGATAGCGAAGAAGCTGAAAGCCAAGATCGTCAAACACACCAAGGCACACGACATTGCTGTTGTTTACCACAAGGGGAAGCTGATAGCGAACTTCGGTATTCGGCGAGGGTCGAATAGGAACTTGGGCCATGATCATATTCCAGAACAGATTTTTCTCCGTGTGAGAGACGCGCGGTTGCTTGGGCAGTGTCCTTTATCAAGAGAAGACTGGGTGAAGATTCTCAGAGAGAAAGGGAAGGTCTGAGCCTGCTGAACTCGGAAGCTAAGCCCCGCGATTAACCATCTTTTTGATTTCTGTTTTGTACCTTTGCACTTTACATTTTGATTTTTAATTTTCTGATGTGCCCTCTGCGCCTAAATAGAATTAAATAAAACGCCGGCTATGCCAGCCTCGAGAGACCAGCGATGAGCGACAGAAAATCAATCAAATGCACAATAGTCTGGGAACAAAAATAAAATTTTTGAGAATTCTTACCTTCTTATTTCACAAGCACTTGTGTTTTTTTGAATTGCAAAAAATTCTTTTTTTTTGACCAAATCCGCAAGTTCACCTTACTAAGGGGACCGTCTTTTTTTCGAAACGCCCCAAAAAAGTAAATAGTTAAAAGCAAGCCGACGCAGTCGGCCACAACCGGCGAGCGACGTGCCCCGAGCGACGAGCGACGAAATATGATCAACCAACAACGATCAATTATGCAAAACAAACCCAATTTGCTGGATGCTCAAATGAAAGTAAGTTCTGTATTAACAAAGGATTATGAAAATGATAACACCTTCAGACTCCTTGAAAACAAACCCAATACAAAGCCAATCAAAGCCAATACAAACCCAATTCCCGAAATGTCCAAATAGATGTAAACTTAGTAAAAACAAGGAATTATAACAACGAACAACGAACTATGAACTATGAACTATTATGCAAAACAAACCCAAACAAACCCAATTTCAAACCCATCGTTCGAAGGGCTTACGCAAATGATTGAAATTAGTGGTTTGCGAGAGTAGGTGATTGCCAGGATTTATAAAGGCCGAGTGCTAACACCACTTGGCCTTTGCCTTTGCGCTCTAAACAGCAAATTCCCTTTGCTCTCGTCCGTGCTTAATTTACAATTAGCTTATGCTTTATCTCTGGTCAATCATACTGATTCTGCTAAACACATGTTGGCTTGGGCTGGCTGTTTTCGGGCTGCCGGGCAATTGGCTAATCGTCATATCGACCTGCCTTTTCGCGTGGTGGCGATGGGATGATGCGGTTTTCTCAATCTACACATTGATTGCCGTAGCGGCCTTGGCTGTCCTGGGCGAGCTGGTCGAATTCTTTGCAGGCATGGTTGGGGCCAGGAAAGCAGGAGCAAGCTGGCCCGGCTCAGTTGCGGCACTTGCAGGTGCTGTAACGGGTGCCGTCCTCGGCACTTTCCTGATTCCCGTCCCTTTCTTTGGAACGGTGCTCGGCGCCTGCCTCGGTGCCGGTTTACTGGCGTGGGGACTGGAATTTGCGCGCGGGAAAAAAATGAACGATTCTGTTCGCTATGCCGTAGGCGCAGGAGTCGGCGAATTCTTCGGCATCACCAGCAAATTCGCCCTCGGCATCGTCATTTGGGTTATAGTCACGGTCGCCGCCTTTTGGCCGTGAAGATAGCTGATGCGCGGCGCCGGGCAACAAAGGCAGCGGCTGTAACAACGCAGCCAATTGCAAATAAGAGAATCAAGCCCGTTGGTTAAGCGGAGAAAAGTTCATCGGCTACGTCTTGGCCTGCGCGGGTGGCGTAATACTGCTTGATGACTTCTTGGCCTTGGGTTTGGAACTTATCCATAGAGGAGAAAACACCAGCTTTCATAAGAAGCAGGATTGCGATACAGGCCGCTGCATTTGTTGCGGGGTGTGCATACTTTCTCCATCTTTCCAGCAGCTTTGGCTCAGGCCGAGCCACCTTAAGCTTCCTGGCTTTTGGCGCTTCGCGAAGACTGTGTTTCAAAACACCGATGGCTTGTGCATTTGCACGCATCAGCAAATCAAGATTGTGAGGCTGAGATTTTATGATTGAGAGAGCGAGATTGACCTTACCAACCGAAGCCAGTCGCCGCTGGCATCTTGGGCAACTTGCAATGTGGTTTTGAACCCAGTTCGCATCAAGACCGAGTAGAGACGATTCGTCCGCGTCCGCCAGACGTAAGGCGGACCCTACTGCTTTAAGCAGCCAAGCCCTGATTCGTTTGCACTTGTTATTTCTGTTCTTGCTTGTCATTGTTCCTTTTCTTTACTCATCCATACCGCCAATAATTGGATCGCCTTGCATCTATAAACTCTGGCAGTCGCGGCTGATATTTCTAATATCCTGCCTACCTGAGCGTAAGACAGTTCCGCCAGGTCGCGCAGCGTTATGACGTTTCGCAGATGCTCCGGCAGTTGGGCTATGTGGTATCTTAAAGTCTCCTGCAGGTATTTGGAATCAAGCTGCTGTGCGGGCGAGTTTACAGGATTCCTGTTTTGTGTTCCTTTTGCAAAGCGAACTCCCGGGAGCCTGCTGTTAGCGATAGTTCTCGACAGCTTCCTTTCAGCAGCCCTGCGTCTTAACATTGAGATAGCTATATTATTTGCCGTCCGGAAGATATACGCCCTAATATGTTCGGGTTTGCCTCTGCCTTGGTGATGAGCTAACTGCAGGAACGTGTCCTGGTAGGCATCGCAAACATCCTGCTCGTTTCCAAGTATGCGCCAGAGCATAGTAACCAATTCCTGTCCGTGACGCTGCATTGTGGCCAGCACCCACCGCTGGCTTTCGTCCACAGATTTAGGGACGGCAAAATCCCAAATCAGTCCACAACTGACCGTCTTACCAGCCATAGATACCCGTTTTGATTGTTTTCAAACTTGCTCTGTTTATTAAGACGCACCACCTGACTCTATGTTAACAAAAATCTTGGAATAAATGGGAAAAAACTTTGATTTTTTAGGTAACGTTCATACCCGCTCCTGCGTCTTATTTGCGTGTGCGGTCAATTGCGTCAAGAATGCTAAATTTGGCGGAACGAAACTTGGGAATATGAGTATAAGTGCTTACAATAACAACTCTTACGACAGGAAAGCAGGTGCCGCCGATGTTGTGTCCCTGGTGGATGATTTGCTTGGAAAGGCCGTAGAATCCGGTGCAAGCGACGTCCATTTCGAGCCGACGGGTTCTGAATTAGTCGTAAAATTCCGCCTCGACGGCGTCCTCGGCACCGTTGAGAAGCTGCCCAGGTCCGTTTCTGACAACGTAATCGCAAGGCTCAAGGTCTTAGGCGGGCTTCTGACCTATCGCAACGATATACCGCAGGAAGGGCGAATCGAAATCGACAACATCCAGGGTGATGAAATTCTCGACCAGCGGCTCGCGGTCTTTCCAACAATACACGGCCAACGGGCGGTCGTGCGGCTGTTTTTCAAGAACAAAGAGCTTATGGAATTAGAGCAATTAGGTTTTTCAGAACGCATATACACGGGTTTAAGGAGAATTGCCGCCAAGAACCAGGGCGTCTTGCTTCTCACCGGCCCGGCAGGAAGCGGAAAGAGCACGACACTCGCTGCTGTCTTGCGGCATATTCTTAACAGTTTTCCCGGCAAGAGCATCGTAGCGCTTGAGGATCCGGTGGAAATTAAGATTGAAGGCGCGACGCAAGTAGAGATTACGCCGCACGGGCAGATGACATTTCCCACGGCCTTGCGGTCACTGCTCAGACAGGACCCGCAGGTTTTGATGATTGGAGAAATCCGGGATGCCGAAACCGCGAAAATCGCTATCGAAGCCGGCCTGACGGGACATCTGCTGATGAGCACATTGCACAGCGGCACACCTGCGGGGGCGATTTTGCGACTGCTCGAGATGGGAATCGAGCCTTATCAGGTGACCTCAAGCATTTCAGCAGTCCTCAACCAGAGGCTTGTCAGGAGACTTTGCACAAAATGTAAGAGAGAGACGGAGACAGGAACGCTTGAAGCGGTGGGTTGTGACGATTGTTTTAACACCGGCTACAGAGGGCGAGTGCTGATAGCGGAAATGGTCCAATTAGACGGCCAATTGAGAAAGGCCATATTAGCAAAAGCCGACCTGGACGAGCTTGAAGCGCTGCTTATGAGCAGAGGCCATACAAATATGCTGGCCGACGGTGAGCGGCTGGTTACTGAAGGGACAACAACGCGGGAAGAACTAAATAAAGTCTGTGGAATCGTTGTTGAAGATTGATTCCGGTCAAGGAGTAAAAGATGGCGACGTTTGAATATAACGCACTGACGTCTGCGGGCAGGCTGATGAAGGGCACGATCGAGGCCGGCTCACAAAAAGAAGCTGGCGAACTGCTCGAACAGATGCAGCTTACCGTAAATTCAATTGAAAAAGCCGAACCGCCAAAGCCCAAGACCGCTATCGGCAGAAATGAGTTTCTGCTTTTCAATCAGCAGCTTGCTTCAATTACAAAGGCTGGAATCCCGCTGGAAAGAGGTCTGCGTGAGCTTGCCGATGATGTCGGCTCAAAGTCGATGCGGAAACTCGTTGACGCCATCGCGGATGAGCTTGAAGCGGGTGTGAGCATTGAGCAGGCGTTTGAAAAAAGGCAAAAGCGTTTTCCGGCTCTGTATGGGCGAATATTGAAAGCAGGCGTGGAAACGGGAAGACTGAGCGAGATGCTCACCAGCCTCAACAGACATCTGGAGGTGGCCAATCAGACCAGAAGGATAATTTTTGAAGCGATAAGTTACCCTGCGGTCATCTTCGCTCTGGCTGCCATAATCATAACGGGCATATTCCTGTTTATTATACCGCAGTTCGAGACGATACTTTCAGAGATGTTTGAGGGAATGCGGCTGCCGGGCCTGACTTTGCTTTTCTTTGGTATGGCCAGGAACGTTGTGCCTTTTTGGATAACCGTGGGCCTTGTCATCGGTGCGGTACTTGTCCTCTTTGCGATACTTTCATCCTTCCCCGCGGGCCGCAGATTTAAGGAATCGGTCATTCTGAGGGTTCCGATTATCGGCAGGCTTTACCACAGCAGCATGCTCAGCAAGATGGCCGAAGCGATGGCAATGATGGTTGCCGCCGGCTCAGGTCTGCCCACGTGTCTTAGATTAGGCTCAACTGCCGCGGGAAGTGAGAAGCTGCTGCTCGAAAGCAACATAGTCGCCGGACAAATCGAGCAGGGATGGAATATCTTGGAAGCCGGCCAATTTTGTAAGGTGATACCGAGGCTGTTCTTGTATTCGATTCAGTTGGGCACGCAGCGCAATGAGCTCCAGGACAATCTTTACAGCCTCGGCCAGATGTACGCTCAGCAGACGCAATACCGGCAGGCAAGATTGCAGTCGATTTTATTGCCTCTTATGATCATAGCCGTAGGCGGTATTGTGGCGACGGCTATCATCGCCATATTCCTGCCGATGGTACAAGTTGTTTCGGGCTTGTCTGCTGGATGATTGGGTAGGTTATGGTTGTAATCATAGGAATATCAATTTTGTTTCTGTACGGAATCCTGGGCTGTAAGAAACCAGCTTTTGCGCTAATTACATTACCGATAGCAGTCGTACTGCCGGTATTTTACGCGGCTGTCACAGAAGGGACGGCCGCTGTTATTTTCCCGGCTGCGATTTTTTCAATTGTTATTCTTGTTGTAACACTGGCAGCAATAATATTAGCCAAAAGTAAAGGCGATACTGAACAATGGCCGCAAGTTTGCGCAAAATGGATACTCATAATTCTTGCGATTTTCCTGTTATTCGCGGCGGTGCTTGCCCTGTTTGGGCACGCCGGTTTCTATGGACTTATATTTTTTATTTTGTTTATAGGCTCGGTGATAAGCTATGGTCTGACTTCGCGACATGCGACTGCTGCGTACGTTTTGTCTACAATTGGTTCGAGTATGCAGCAAAACCTGCCTTTACCTATGGCCCTGGAATCGGCAGCAAGTGGACAAACAGACAAGCGGGCACGAATGTTGCGAGGGATAAAAAAATGGCTCATCCAGGGCTACTCATTGAGCGAATCCATCCGGCGAGGCTACCCGAAATGTCCCGGTCACGCGGTGGCGATGATAGCTTCCGCTGAGAGGATCAACCAGCTTCCACTTGCGATTAAGGCGATCCAGGCGGATATGGCCGCCAAGGCCGACGAGAGCAGGAGAGTCAAACCGATTCATCCACTGTATCCGCTAATACTAATAGCTTTTACGTTCGTTGTATTATTGGGATTAATGACGTATGTTATTCCGAAGTTTCATGCGGTCTTAGACGAAATGACTGAGGGAGCAGCACTTCCGGCTGTTACTCGTGTCGTGCTAAGTATTTCCAGTTGCATTGCATACGAAATGGGGCCATATCTTTTGACAGTTCTGGCATTTATGGTTTTTGTAGGTTTTCCTGTTTGGATTCGCGTCAGGTTTCGCCCCCGTCGGCCCCAGAAGCCGTATCTGATTTCACGAATTGCTGATTCGGTTAAGTGGCATTTGCCTGTCCTGCATTGGCTTGAGAAGAATTATTCGCTGGTACAGGTGGTTGAGCTGCTGCGACTATCACTCAATGCCGGCTGTACCGTTAACGACGCAATTACTAATACGCTTGATTTGGATGTTAACAATTGTTTCAGAAAGCGACTGGCTGGCTGGCTGGCAAAAGTGGAGGCAGGCGGCAACATCGCCGCCGCGGCCAGAGAAAGCAGATTAGGGACCACCCTGGCGTGGGCGTTCGATGAAAAGGTAAACCAGGGCAATACTCTGGCTATCTTAGAGACGCTCGAGGCCTTCTATCGCTCAAACTACAGCTACCGTGTCAACCTCGCCAGGTTTATAGTGGCGCCTTGCATAACAATTATTATGGGAGCGGGCGTAGGATTTGTAGTTTACGCTATCTTTTCTCCGGGTGTCGTACTTATCAATCATTTAGTGAGAACTGTAATGCCGTAACAGGCGTAATGTAAATGGAGCAAAATTGTGTCTGGTGAAAGCAAGAAATACGGGGGTTTCTTATTGACCGAGATGACGGTGGCGCTGATCGTTTTGGGAATTCTTATGGCCGGTCTGGCATTGTCACTGGACGGGTTTGCAAAGTTCAATCGGTACAACCTGGTCAGGCAGCGATGTATTGCAGCAGCCCAGGCTGAACTCGACAGCCTGACTGTCACCGGCAAGCCAATCAGCGACGAAGATTTTAAACGACTCTGGCCCAGGCTCAGCGTTTCGATTCAGGTATCAGATGGAATTGGCCAATGGGAGGGGATGAAATTGGTGAAGGTTACAACAAGCGGTGCCAGCTTTCATAAGGAGGTGAGAGTTGAGCTTGCCAGACATATTTTACAGGACTCGTAGACTAAGAGGATTGCTGAAAAATGCGCAAAGGCTTTTCATTGATAGAGATGTTGACAGTGATCGTTGTTCTTGCTGCCATCTTGCTCGCCATCGTCCCGGCTTTTACCACGCTGATTAGTGATATTCCGCGGTCCTACCGGGTTGCACAGGCTAACACGAGTCTGCTCAACATGCTGGAGCATCTGCGTAAGGATATTGACGCGGCGAAGGGACTGCCGCAGTCATTTGGGGGCCACACGGTGAATGATAGCCTGCTTCTAATCGAGTCGGCAGACGATGTGCTTGCTTATCAGTTGAAACCCGATCAGGTGCTCAGACAAAGCTTAAAGGATCCCCAGCAGGCCGGCGGCGAAGGTACAACAGTTTGGTCCATCCCGAACGCCAGGGTAGAATGGCACGTCTGGAAAAAGGGCAACAAAGGTTATGCAGTGGAGGTTAAGACACACATAGGACATAATGTCGGCGGTCGTTTGGAAAAAAAGATGGCAAATTCTCATCTGTATTTTGTTGGCGCTTTTCGAGAGGTCTCAAAGTGAATACGAAAAACCTACGACAAGGTCCCCATTTTGCAGCCTTTCGCAAAATCAGAACACGACAAAATGGTTTTGTCTTCATATTTGTAGTAATGGTAATAGCTCTAATCGGGACTGAAATATTCGTTTTGACCGGCGTCGCAAACACTATGCTCTTCGAGACCGATACCGCTTATCTTCAGGCCTGCCAGCGTAACCTGGTCATAAGTGGCTTAGCCTGGGCAAAACGCAATATCAGAAATCAAAGCGCAGAAACCTTCAACAGGACAACAGACTTGGATGCTACCGGGCCCCATTTCGCAAGATTTGGCGAAATGGGAGCTCCCTATATGGACGTTCAAGCGGCCAGCTTGAGCGTTACTATAGTTATCCCGGCTGATAAACAGGCGGAAGTTCAAATAGACACATCGTGCACTTGCAAAAGGCGGACCCTCACCCACAGTGACGAATATCATATTAGGCTCTGACGCAGAATTGGGGGCAGGCCCCTTGGGGGCTGGGAGGGCCTAAATCCTCGTAGACATTCGTTTTATCAGAATTCCCGGAGATCTTCTCGATGCATCCGGAGCCGCCGCGCCTGTCGAACAAGGGACGCCGAAGGGCGCAGTGGCCAGAACGAATCAGCGTTTCTGGCGACGGGCGAACAGGTAAACGAGTACGGCCGTGATGATAACGATTACGAATACTTCACGTGGGCCTAAGCCAAACAGTACAGAAAGCATTGTGATTGGTGTCTCCCGACTCATCCAGGCTGAAACCAGCTGAATCTTGCCTTTTGAACGATTCTTAATGAAATACGTCGGTTAGTTTAGCGGCACAATCTTTTTATGTCAAGTAGCGGGCCCCTGGTGGATCCGCCAGAGGTGAGGCGGACCACGGTGGATGGGGTTTTAGCGGACGTAGAGAAAGTTATCGATTTGAGCTTGTGAACTGATTTGATGAACTCAGGATTATTTTATATATTTTATTTGGTAAGGGCCCTCTACCTGGGGCACAGGCAGACGTACGGCGGACCCCTACGGGCTGAATGGACGGTTTATAATTAAGATTTGAGAATATGTGTAAAAAATCTGTTATTCTCGGTTTAGTATTACTACTTGCCGGTACAGCGTTGCTCGGCTGGGTCTTTACTGAGCGAAGAAAAGAAAAGCAACTGCAGCAGCAACAGCGAGAAAGACTCAGAACCAGCCTGGGCAAACTGGGCGAGATGGTTGGCGATGAAATAGACGTTCGCCGTTTCGGCGATATTATTTATGACGACAATCATAATCAGGAATCAGACAAATACAAAAGGCGAGAAGAGACAAGAGGGTTAATCCTTACCGTCTCCGGCGTGTTTACGCTGACAGGGGGGACGATTTTAAGCTGGTGGCTATTATTGGGGACGGCCCGTCTGCTTTTTCGAGGAACTTCTCGTTTGACCAGATATTCGGCTGATTTGTTAAGAAGTAGGGGCGCTTCGTCCGCCAGAGATAAGGCGGACCCTACTAAAGACAAACAGCTAAACCAAGGTGACGCAAAAGAGGGCCCGAACCGGCAGCAGAGACAGGCAGGGGCGATTCGCGAATCACCCCTACTTGAGAAACATTCAGAAGTCCTTGTAAATTCGGGCTGGCAAAATTTCAATAAGAATTCTGCAAACCAGCAGGAACCGGCTCTTTCACGAACAGGTTTTTCCACCAAAAGCAAAGCGTCTGCTGAAAACGGAGAGACCAAGTGCGGTCCGCTACCTGGGGCACAGGCTGTGGCGGATCCGCCAGACGTAAGGCGGAATGAATCGGCTTTGGGAAACCAGAAACTTGGGGTGCTGCTTTCTGATGAAGCATCTGTCGAGTTTGAAGTGCCGGTAAAGGCCGGGACTGAAGGTCCGTGCCTGGAGACCTTGGCGGATTCTTACGAAAATTCTCTGAGGCAGGAGGACTTGCTGAGAGCCCAAGCCGAAGACCTGGAAAAACAGATGGCTGAATTCAGGCAGATGGCACAAAATGTTCAGCAAAGTGCTGTTGCACATTCAAAGCCGCTCAATGACAGCCTCAGAGAACTGACGCAACAGGTATCAGCTATTCGTGAATACGCGGCCCATCAACAGGAGAGGGTGAAAAAACTTCAGGATGGGTACGACTGGAATATAATCAGAAATTTTTGCCTGCGAGTTATCCGCTGCATTGACAATCTTGAAAATCGTATAAAGAGACTGGCGAAAGAGGATACTGATACGAGAGACCTCAAGGAAATAAGGGATGAGCTGGTCTTTGCTCTCGAATCAACCGGCGTGGAACGATTTGAGCCGGTAATCAACAGTGATTATCACGGGCAGGAAAAGAATGCAGAGGCTGTCAAAGACAAAAAGGGCAGCAAAGACCCGAAGCTGAAAGGCAAAATCGCAAAGGTTATCCGTCCAGGTTATCAATACTTTATTGATGAGGAGAATGTCAAGGTGGTTCGGACAGCTAAGGTGAAGCTATACAACTGATTATTGAGAGAAGTACGAGATGAGGTGTGCAAGATGGCTAAAATAGTAGGTATAGATCTGGGAACAACATTCTCAGCATTAGCGATTCTCAACGCCATTGGCAAGCCGGAGATAGTCCCAAATGCTGACGGTGAAAGACTCACACCGTCCGCGATTTTCTTCGATGAAGAGAACTCTAATATAATTCGGGTGGGTATTGAAGCGCTTAATTCACGGCACGTAAATGTCGAGAGGTCCGTTCGTTGGATAAAGCGATATATGGGAGAGGCGAAGTATCGCAAGAAGGTTGACGGCAAGAATTGGACGGCCGTGGAATTATCCAGCCTGCTCCTGAAGAAGCTCAAACAAGACTGCTCGGCCGAGCACGGTGAAATTCGGGATGCTGTTATTTCCGTTCCCGCGCACTTTGATGAAGTTCGTAGAAAGGCGACTATGGACGCTGGAACTATGGCAGGGCTGAATGTGATTGGCATTGTCAATGAACCTGTGGCGGCTGCATTGTACTACGCTACCACGCGCGAGGTTTCCGGAAAGGTACTCGTGTACGACCTTGGTGGAGGAACCTTCGATGTTACCATAATGGATATCAAGGGACATCAAATGGATATTATTTGCTCCCAGGGTGACCATGCGCTCGGCGGCGTCGACTTCGACCAGAAGATATTGGAGATACTGGAGCAGAGCTACAAAGAGAAATTCGGCAGTGAGCTGATTAATTCAGATGAGGACAGAGCAAAATATGAAGACGAGGCCGAAGATGTTAAAAAGACATTGTCGAGGCGCCGAGTTGCGAAAAAGATGCTCTACGGGCCGGCGGGCAGCGTAAAAGCCGAAATTACACGCGAGATGTTCGAAGAAGCCATTTCTTCGTTGACAGCTCGTACAGATATACTGCTGGAGGTGGCGCTCGAGGAGGCAGGTGTTAAACCTTCCGGGATTGATAAGGTGCTTCTGGTGGGCGGCAGCACTCGGATTCCTTTGGTGCAAAAGCGTATGGAAAAAATGTTTGGGTTCGCACCTGAAGCAACGGTTAACGTGGACGAATGTGTGGCGCTCGGTGCGGCTTTGCATGCCGGATTGACAATGCTGAGAGAAAAACCCGATGCAGTGCCGGCAGGAATTTCCAGCGGACTGCGAGATATTCAACTCACGGACGTTTGCAACCACAGCTATGGCACTATTTGCGCTCCTGTTGATAAGGAAACGGGCCGACGCGTAATTGAGAACCGTATCATCCTCAAGAAAAATACGCCGCTGCCCTGCGAAAGCACACAAATGTTCTATACGATGTCCGAAGGACAAAAAGCCGTTGAGGTGAACATAACCCAGGGGGAGGATACCGATGTTAAGTACGTAAATAAGATTGCAACGCATAAATTCAAGCTTCCGGCGGGTCGGCCGGCAAAATGTCCCATCAAGGTAACATATAGCTACGACGTAAACCAGAGAATGCACTGCAAGTTCCAGGACCTCGAGTCGGGCAGGGTACTTGAGGTTGATTTTTACCTGGGCCAGGACGGCGAAATGTCGCAGAGCGACATTAAACAAAAGACCGAGCAGTTGGAGGCGGTAAAAGTGGAATAGTAGTATCAACAGGTGAGTAAATGGTCGAAGTTGTGATTTCAATTTTGGTTCTGGCCAGTGTGGTAGTGATTTTTCCAAACATGGTCGCTGGCTTCAAGTTTCCTGTATGGATCAGTCGGCTTGGGGCTGGGTACTTGCACAAAAGAGGCTCCGACCAAAGTCGAGAAGTTTCCGCGCGACCTGATACAAGAGTCCTCAATTGTCGTGTACGACCGACCAGACAAAAAAAGGATAGCTGCAGTTTTGATGCCTTTTCGGTAGAAATTTGCGGTTTTATTCATGCCCCCTGTGACGGACATCGTGCGGCTGTGAGCGTTTCGATAACGGACATAACAGACGGAGTGGGAAAGGCTCAGCCAGTGCACAGTCGCCTGAAACAGTGGCAAAAACAGGATTCGCCCGTTTTTGCTTACAACGCGGACCTGGGTAAGTTTCCAAATGCAGACAACACTTTATCAGATTGGATGTCCGTTGCGCAAATAGGCCTTGATTGGCTTGCGTTTCCTGTCGAAGGGAAAAGGGAACTGCAGTTCAAGGTGTCAATAGTCTCGGGTGAAAGTAGTGACGAGCTTGCTTGTGCTGAATGCACTTTTAGTTACGAAAATGCCGCGTTTGGTTATATGGATTTGGGAGAGAATATCCAGCGGGCAAAAACGCTGGCAGTGGCACTGGCATTCGCTGTCAGTGCTGCGGATAAGAAACTATACGATTGCGAGGTTGCACTTATAAAAGAGTGGGCACGGACCCACATTGGCATTTCCCAGGCGTCTAACAGTGCCAAGCGCAAACTGGAGAAAGCGTTGAACGAAACGGTCCGTTTTTTCCGCGATGGTAATCAACTTGACAGTCATGACATTTGTAAAGAAATTGCCGAAATTGCGTCTGTGGCGGAACGCTATGACATTTTAGAGCTCTGCCTGCGTGTAGCGCAAGCTAACGGCACGGCCGCTGCAGAAGAACTGGCACTATTGAAAAGGCTGGCGAGCTGGCTTGAAGTCGATATGAACAGGTTCCGCACCATGATGGAAAAAATCCTTCCGGTCAGTATGCATGAAGTGGAAGATGCAGAAGTTATCCTCGGCGTCAGTTCGGATATGAGCGAAGAGAAAACTCGTGAGCATCTAAACAGAGAGTATCGCAAATGGAACGCCAGAGTGACCAGTTCCGATCCTGAAATCCAGAGCCAGGCCGACTATATGCTCAAGTTCATTGCACAGGCAAGAAGTGAATACATAGCCCAAGATATCTGAGATGATTATCCCATCGGTCTTCAGATACCTGGGGCACAGGTGTACACTTGGTTTGGAACAAGTGAAAGATGACTCAATATACAAAAACAGCGCTTTTTATAGGTCAATGTTACAAGATAGCTTAAATTCAGTTTGTTTTTTTTTTTTAATGCGGCTCAAATTTGTGCCGATATAATACCTGAAATTCGCACAAGTTGCATTAGTTAAAAAAGGGAGCTTCAAAGTGGGAATACAGAGCTGGTCGGAAGACATTATTTTTGCTGACCTTCACCGGGAACCACAGCTGGCAGATGAGTTGAAAACGGTTACCGACGTTGTTAATGACAGAGGTGACTGTGATGTCATACTTGATTTTTCCAATGTGGATATTATAACCTCTCCAAGCCTCTCGAAGCTGCTGAAGCTGCGTCAGTTATTGATAGACTGCGGGCATCAGCTTGTTCTCTGCAGCATGTGCGAGTTCACCAAAAAGGCCTTTGAGATAACCGGTCTTGACGGACTTTTTGAACTTGCCGATGACAGGTTCACTGCCTCGGCCAAGCTTGAGTCTGTCAGAGCCGGTAAATCTGACTGACGGTAAATTATAAGACTCGGGGCTGCCATTTACCTTGGCCTCTCAGATTATTTTGCCTGAGACACTAAGGTTCGCTCTATCGCGTCTAATCCTTCCTTCAAGTTCGTTGGCTCGCTAACGACAATGATACTATCGAGATTGCCGAGTCGGCAGCGGTCTTGCTGCTCGGTCTGGATGGTCTGCTTCTGCGCCGCGGCCAATAGGACAAGAATTACGGCAACATGGACGTGATCGGCTTTCGGAGTTGGGGTGAGCGGCCGGATATTTTGCTCGGGCAAGGATGAGGGAATGGTAACATCGCAAAGACAACAAATAAGGGAGTATCACGCTTGACTGCAAAGGGGACTTTAGTATACTCTGTTCGCACAGGGCCGTAGCGAAGGGTAAAGCGGGCTCTGGAACGCTACGATGATAAAAATGAGTGTGGAACGACAGTAGGATCTGAAGATGGAGCTAAAGCAGAAGATTACGGATTATACGATCAGACACTACAGATTGGTTACGGTGATAATGCTTGTTGTTGCCCTTGTTCTTGGTGGGTTAGTGTCTTTTATCCAGGTTGACACCGACCCGGAGAACATGCTCTCAAAAGATGAGCCGGTTAGAGTCTTTCACAACCAAACGAAAGAGCAGTTCGCGTTGAGTGACATTGTAGTTGTAGGAATTGTCAATAACAAGAATCCCGACGGAGTTTTTAATCCCGGCTCTCTTGCCAAGATTTATGAGCTGACTGAATTTGCAAAAACGCTTCGTTGGCCGGATGAAAAATACCCCGACGAGCAGATTGGCGTGATTGAGGTTGACCTGCTTGGCCCTTCTACGGTTGACCATATAGGCCAGGGTGGTCCAGGTGAAATTACGTTTGAATGGCTGATGCAGAGGCCACCGACGACGCAGGCGGAGGCGTCGGAAATCAGAGATAAGGCAATGTCTAATCCTTTGCTTGAAGGGACACTTTTTTCCGAAAAGACGCCAAATGCAATATGCCTGTATCTGCCCCTGACAAGCAAAGACTTGAGTTACAAAGTATACAGCAAACTAAAAGAAAGAATCGCAGAATTCGGGGGTGATGAGGAATATCACATTACCGGATTGCCTGTCGCTGAGGATACCTTTGGTGTTGAGATGTTTATCCAGATGGCAGTATCAGCACCGTTGGCAATGGCGGTGATTTTTATTCTGATGCTGCTGTTTTTCCGTAAGCCGGCGCTGATTATCTCGCCGATGATAGTGGCGCTGGTTTCAGTGATTTCAACGATGGGGCTCTTAATCGGGCTGGGCTATCCTGTGCATATTATGAGTTCGATGATACCGATTTTCCTTATGCCGATAGCGGTTGTGGACTCGGTGCACATTCTGTCTGAGTTCTTTGACCTGTACACCAGAGCGAAGGGCAGAAAGAAGACTATTTTGGAGGTTATGAGCAACCTTTTTATGCCGATGCTTTACACATCGCTGACATCGGCGGCGGGGTTTGCGTCACTGGCGCTTACGCCGATTCCGCCCGTGCAGGTTTTCGGCGTCTTTGTTGCTATCGGCATTATGATTGCGTGGGTGTGTACGATTACTTTTGTGCCGGCGTACGTGATGATGATAAGTGAGAGGTCTCTCGAAAACTTCGGTCATGAGGCACAGCACGCAGAAAGGCAAAGCTGGTTCGGTAAACTGCTCTCGGAAGCTGGGCGGTTTACATACAACAAGGCTAAGCCAATCGTGGTGATTGTGCTGATAATCACAGTAGTGGCTGTCTACGGGATTACACGAATCGAGATAAATGACAATCCGGTAAAGTGGTTTTCAAAGAGCCATCCCATCAGAAAGGCTGATATAGAGTTGAATAAGCATTTTGGCGGAACTTATATGGCTTATTTGGTCCTCGATCCTGCCGAGGAAAAAAGTGGATTGTATGAATATATTGATGAACTTCGCCAGAGGCTGATGAATAAAGGTTCAGGACTCGAGCAAGAATTCCCGAAGGCGCAGAACGTTATTGAAGAAATGGAAAAACTATTGCTCGAAACAGCATCAAAAGAACAAAGCAGATTGCAGTTGCTCGAAAAGCTTGAGCAGATTGCAGGGCGAAGGTTAGACTCGGCTGATGGGAAGACCAGTGAGGTTTGGTTTGAAGTAGTGGACTTTTTCGAACTGGAAAAGGAACGGCTTAAAGTTTTCAAACAGCCTGAGGTGCTTCGCTACATTTCGGAACTGCAGGCACATCTTAAAGAATCCGGGCTTGTCGGAAAAAGTAATTCCGTCGCAGATGTTGTCAAAAAGGTTCATCAGGAACTCATCGACGGGAAACCACAAAGCTACATTATTCCGGACTCCTCGGCTGCGGTTGCACAATGTCTGCTGCAATTCCAGAGCAGTCATAATCCGGATGACTTGTGGCACCTGGTTACGACTGATTATATGCGCGCCAATATATGGCTTCAACTAATGAGCGGCGATAACAAAGATATGGAAAATGTCGTCGAAGCGGTGGATGAATTCTTCCAGAGTAATAGGCCACCTGTGCCGCTTAAGCACAATTGGGCGGGGCTTACGTATATAAATACCGTCTGGCAGGACAAAATGGTCTGGGGGATGCTGCAATCGTTCTTAGGCAGCTTTTTCATTGTCTTTATAATGATGGCGATACTGTTTCGTTCAGCTCTGTGGGGTATCGTGTGTATGATACCTCTGCTGATAACAATAGCGGTCATCTATGGCATAATCGGGCTGGTGGGGAAAGACTATGATATGCCGGTTGCGGTACTGAGCGCGTTGACACTTGGTATGGCGGTTGATTTTGCGATACACTTCCTCGAACGAGCACGGGCAGGTTATGCAGAAACCGGCTCGTGGAGAAACAGCACTACTGTAATCTTCGGCGAGCCGGCGCGAGCGATAGGCAGAAATGTTCTGGTGATTGCAATCGGATTTTTGCCGCTACTCGCTGCACCTTTAGTACCTTACAAAACAGTCGGGATTTTCCTGTGTGCGATAATGGCTTTGTCCGGCGCTGTTACGCTGCTGGTGCTGCCTGCTATCGTGAAGCTGGCGGAGAAACGGCTGTTTAAGCCCGGGCTCGCGCCAACGTCGGCAACCTGCAACTGCGTTTTCTGTTTGGCTATTTCGCTCGCAATGGTTGTTTTGGTAGCGATGAATCTGCATCAGTACTGGAAGCTCGGCTGGAACAAGCTGGCTTTGATTAGTGTAATAGCAATACCGGTGATGGCACTATTGTGTGGAATTATGTCACGGCGTCACGCATGTAAAGTTGATGATGAGGGACAAAGCTAAGACGGAGGTGTAAGATGAGATTGTTGTGGATGGTAACATTGGTTATTGCGTTTGCATCGATGGTTTCTGCCGGTGGTGAACCGAATGTACCGAAACCAAGGGAACCGGCTAAGGGCGAAACTGCGCCAGAGAAAATCCCTGATGTTAACACTATTGTCAACAGAGCCAACCTCGTTGCATATTACCAAGGCAGGGACGGTAAGGCAAGGGTCAAGATGACAATCATTGATAAGAAGGGACAAAAGCGTACCAAAGAATTCATAATCCTCAGAAAAGATGTTAAGGAGGGGGGGGACCAGAAGTATTTTGTCCATTTTATAAGGCCTGTGGACGAACGCAATACAGTGTTCATGGTTCATAAGCATGCCGATCCTAAAGAAGACGATGATAGATGGCTGTATCTGCCGGCTCTTAGCCTGGTTAAGCGAATAGCTGCGGGCGACAAGCGCACGAGTTTTGTCGGCTCGAACTTTTTGTACGAGGATGTTTCAGGCCGAAGCCTACAAGAGGACACACACGAACTTATCAAAACCACGGATGAGTTTTTTGTGGTTAAGAACGTTCCGAAGCAGCCTGATACGGTAGAGTTCAGCTATTACGATGTGTCAATCGACCGCAAGACTTATATGCCTATGAAGATGGAGTATTACGATAAGAAAAACAAACTGTACCGTGTTATTGAAGCCAGCCAAGTCAAAGAGATTCAAGGATTTCCAACGGTTGTCAGGTCGATTGCTTCGGATTTGAACACCGGCAGAAGAACCGAAATGGAGTTCAGCACTGTCAGATACGATATTGGCCTTAAAGACGATATATTTACCGAGCGATATCTTCATAGGCCGCCGCAAGAGGCAAGGAGATGATTCAGTCCAAGACAGAGACCACCTTGTTGGTAATTGGGCTTATTGCGGTTCTTTCGCATAGGGCACAGGCTTTTTCCACGTCCGGCAAAACCAACAGCCAGGAAAACAAGACCTCATTTCTTTCCGGCTTGCCGGTAGAGGTACACGGCTTCTATGAAATAAGGTCAGGATACCGGACCAGAAAAGACAAGTATGAAAAAGATATGTCGGTTATGGAAAGCCGGCTGCAGCTTGATTTGTCCTCATACCTCGATTGGGCGGACGTTAAGTTCAAGGGTGATTTGATTGGAGATTTGGTGACAGAAGAAGCTGACTTCGACGTCCGTGAGGCGCATGTATTCACTATGCCGTTTGACTTTATGGACCTGAAGGTCGGAAGGCAGATTTTGACGTGGGGCAGCGGCGACCTCGTTTTTATCAACGACCTGTTTCCCAAGGATTGGCAGTCATTTTTTGTCGGCAGAGACGTTGAATACCTTAAGGCACCATCGGACGCGGCGAAGATGAGCTTGTTCAGTAAGTGGGCTAATCTTGATATCGTTTATACACCTCGATTCGACGCGGATCGGTTTATAAGAGGTGAGCGCATTTCGTATTGGAACTCAAACCTTGGCAGATTGGCCGGCCGGGATGCGATACAGCATACTGATAAACCCAATCGTTGGCTCAAGGATTCCGAACTCGCGGTCCGACTTTATAAGAACATCAATAATTATGAATTCGCCCTGTATGGGTACCGCGGGTACTGGAAAAGTCCCGGCGGGCAGGATGCCACCCGCAGCCAGGCAATCTTCCCGGACTTAAACGCCTATGGGGCAAGCGTCCGCGGAGCTGTGGGTAGAGGTATAGGCAATCTTGAATTTGGTTATTACGAGTCGGACGAGGACCAAAGTGGGAAAAACGCCCTTGTGAACAATTCGGAGCTGCGGTTTTTGGCAGGTTATGCGCAGGAAATCGGTAAAGATTTAACTTCCGGCTTTCAGTACTATCTTGAGCATATGCTGGATTATAGTCAATATAAGGACAGTTCGTCGTCGGGGCTCGCGCGTGACAGGAACAGGCATGTGTTAACCGTGCGTTTGACGAAGCTTTTGATGAATCAGAACCTGCGTTGTTCGGTTTTTACGTACTTTTCGCCATCGGACAAGGATGTTTATATGCGGCCCAATTTGCACTACAAGGCCAGCGATAATTTGGCCCTTGATATCGGCTCGAATATCTTCTTTGGGGATTGTCCGAGTACTTTCTTCGGGCAGTTCCAAAATAATACCAATATCTACGTGGGGATACGCTATAGTTTCTAACCACTGACTTTCTCAGGGCAGCATGGTGATCGCTCCTATCGGGCCCGCGACTGGGTATCTTACCGCTCCAGCGTCTAATTTGGGAAAATTTGTTGCAATTTGTGTTTTCGGGCGTTAGGATTCGGCTGAAGCAAGCCCCGTTAGAAAATTCCGTAGCGGGGCGGTATGATTCGGCCCCTTAGGGGTAACGGGGCGAGGTTCCGGCAAATGGCTCAAGAGGTTGGAAATAGTGATAAAGGCCCCTTGGGGGCAAGCCCCTTAGGGGCAGGCAAAGCCGTTAGCGATTTTGTCAATGGCTTAAGCGACGAGTACCGTATGCTAATTGTTCTCAAGGCGCAATTGTATGGTGGCGCGTGGGAGCCGATGCTCGATGACCTGCGAAACCGGTTGGCGGGTAAGCCCTATATATTTAAGCTGGCAAACCGAATAAAGGACGATATCGAGCGCATTGAGCGGATGCAAAAATTCGAAACGGAGCATGACATTGATATGGCTGATTATGTTGATTTGACGTGATGCGGTGGTGGAAAAAATAAAGTTTTGGTTTTGGTGTTTTGCGAGGGTTTATGAAAATGCTGAAGATCTTACGATGGAAATTTGTTTTGTTGGTGGGTCTGGTTGTTTTCTGTGGTGGCCAGAGGTGCTCTTCCAACCAAAGCGGTTCCGGGTCGTTAGTTTGGCCAAGGTTGCTTGAACACGTCGGGCTGGAAATAGTATGGGAGAGGAAGTTGCCGATCAAGAAAAAGGAGAGTTTAGAGCGATTAGTTATTCTCGGCGACCGTATGTATGCCTTTTCGGACCGAAATTATATTGTTTCTATGAACCGCAAAAAGGGCAATTTCATATTTAGCAGGCCCTTTGCGCCGGCTGAATTTGCGGTACTTGGGCTGGAGCTTTATAAGGACGAGCTTATGTCCATAGTCGGCAACAGGCTGGTTGAGATTAATCCTGAATCCGGCAGAGAGCTTCGCAGCAAACGTATGGGCTTTGGGATAACTTGTCCTGCTGCGCGCAACAGTTCGTATTTTTATTTGGCCGGCTCCGACAGACGTTTGCGCACGTTTCGAGCAGAGGACAAAGTTAAACTTTTTGAGGTAGCTGCTGAGAACGAATCCTTGATTACTTCGGTGATTGCTGATGATAATTCTGTAGTCTTTGCCACCGAGGCGGGTAACGTGATAAGTATCGCGCCGGATAAGCCCAGGCGGCTGTGGCAATTCGATGCCGCCGATGGTATTGTTGGTCCGATAGTAAGAGATGGAGAATCGCTGTTTGTCGCCAGCAGGGATACGTACGTTTATAAGCTTAACGTACAGATGGGAACTCCTCCTGTTTGGAAGTATCAGACGGGGGGGATACTTGATAAGGCTCCACGGGTGACGGGAGGGGTTGTCTATCAGTATGTTCACAATAAAGGCTTGACGGCAATAGACAAAAAGAGCGGTAAGTTTATGTGGAGGGTGGAAAAGGGCATTGATTTGCTTGCAGAGGCGAAGGGAAAGGCTTACGTGCTTAGAGACAAGGGCGAGCTGGTGGTGATGGACAATAAGAAGAAGAAACGGCTGTACTCGGTTAATTTTGCTCAGGTTTCGAGATATGCGGCCAACTTAGCGGATTCGAAAATCTATATTGCTGATGAGGCCGGCCGGATTGCTTGTTTAAGACCTGTTGATTAAGGTCTTTGGAAAGTGGTAAAGGAAAAATTGTGGTTGTAATTTTTTAAGGAAGAGAAGTTCAAATGGATGTGAAAATCAGAACGGTGTTGGTAAGTGTTTCTGAAAAAAAAGGCGTAGTTGAGTTTGCAAAAAAGCTGAGCGGAATGGGAGTAAAAATTATCAGCACCGGGGGGACGGCGAAGGCGCTGAGCGATGGGGGGGTGAGTGTCATTGGGATTGAGTCGGTTACCGGCTTTCCGGAAATGATGGACGGCAGGGTAAAGACGCTTCATCCGAAAATACACGGCGGGCTTCTGGGACTTCGTGACAAGGCCGAACACGCTGCGGCAATGAAAGAGCATAATATTGAGCCGATTGATTTGGTATGTGTGAATCTTTATCCGTTCGAGGCAACAATTGCCAAAGCGGACTGCACACTGGAGGAGGCGATTGAAAATATAGATATTGGCGGGCCGAGTATGCTTCGCTCGGCAGCGAAGAATCATAAATATGTAACGGTTGTGACAAGCCCGGACCAGTACGACAGGGTCATCGAAGAAATGGAGAAGAAGAGCGGGGCTGTAAGTGGGGAGCTGCGGAGCGATTTTGCGCGAATTGCATTCGGGCTGACGGCTTCGTATGATGCCGCTATCTCGAAATATCTTAACGGCAGGGGGGGTGTGGAGTATCCGGAGAAGGTTTCGGTGGCACTTAAGAAGGAAGGGACGCTTCGTTACGGTGAGAATCCTCATCAGAGTGGTGCATTTTATAAGCTGGCGGCGAGCGGGGAGATGTCGGTAAGCAGTGCGAGATTGTTGGAGGGCGGCACGCCTATCAGCTTCAATAATCTTCTGGATACAAATGCAGCGTTCGAGCTGGTCAAGGAGTTCAGGGAGCCGGCGGCGGTGGTGGTTAAGCACCTTAATCCGTGCGGATGTGCGGTTGATGAGGATATTATCGAGGCGTACCGAAAGGCGTATGAGGGCGATGTTATCAGCGCGTTCGGCAGTATTGTGGCTTTGAATAAAAAAGTGGATGTTGAACTTGCGCGGACGATTATGGAATCCTACAGCCGATTCGGCAAAGCGAGAGGAGCAGCGGGGTTCTTTGCGGAAGTGATTATTGCGCCGAAATTTGAGCAGGAGGCGGTTGAGATAATCAGGACGCTGAAGGCGTGGGGCGACAGGGTCCGGCTGATGGAGACAGGGCCAATAGACAGAGCCAGGATTGACTTCGGTGAGTTTGATGCTCGCTGTGTTGTGGGCGGTATGCTTTTGCAGAAGAGGGATTTGGTTGGCTGGGAGCCGGAGGTTTTGACTTACCCGACGAAGGCCAAGCCTACGAAGGAGCAGCTTGAGGATTTGAGAATGGGCTGGCTGGTGGCCAAGCATACCAAGAGCAATACGATTGTGCTGGTCAAAAACAAGAAGGTCTTTGGCGTGGGGGCCGGGCAGATGAATCGGGTCGAATCCGGATTGATTGCAATCAAGCATGCGGGTGACGAGGCAGAGGGCTGTGCGATGGCCTCGGATGCGTTTTTCCCATTCCCAGATAATGTTGAGAACGCCGCGAAGGCGGGGGTGGCGGCGATAGTTCAGCCGGGCGGCTCGAAAAGGGATGAAGAAGTTATCGCCGCTGCGGATAAGCACGGAATCGCGATGGTGTTTACGGGCAAGCGGCACTTTAGACACTAAAAAACAGCAGATAGCGTTTAGGGTATAGCAGATAGGTTTCGGTATCTCGCGAAGCGCGAAGCGTTTCTCGGTGAAATCCGAAATTCGAATATGGAAATTCGGGACTAATTTGAATAAGGGAAATAGAAAAATCAAAAGGCATCACAGAAGGTTAAATAGCTCCTGTTGCGGAAAGTAAAAGCCGATGATGTCACCCCTGCGAAAGCAGGGGTCCAAAGCAAAAAAGGTGGATTCCCGCTTTCGCGGGAATGACAAGTGTTGTTTGCGCAATAGGAACTAACCCACATTTCTCACAACGCATCTGTGCGGATGGGCGTTTGAGTCGCCGTGCCGGCCACTGCTAAACAAACTGGATAAATTTGATGGTGGATAAGGTTTTGTCGGGAAAACAGAGTGCTAATTGCCTACTGTTTTTTGGAGATGATTGTGGTAAGTCCTGGGTAAGTAAGTATAGATTGCCACATTGTTGCGTTTCTTGCAGTGAGGATATAATGGATTTTCGCTTTCGCAGGGAAGACAAAATCGCGTCATTTCTTTTTTTGTTTTAGACCTGCTGCTTTTCGGAGTTTTTCTGCCATATCTGTTTTTTCCCAGGTGAAGTTTGGGCCGGTTCTTCCGAAGTGTCCGCCGTGGGAGGTTTGGGCGTAAATCGGGCGGGCGAGCTTTAGGTGGTCGATCATCCTCTTCGGGGTCAATGGGAAAAGCCTTCTTACGATTTGGCTTATCCTCTGCTCGTTTATTTTTGAAGTTCCTTCGGTGTCTATAAGGACAGAGATCGGCTCTGCTACTCCGATGGCGTAAGATAGTTGGATCTCACAGGCGTCGGCGAGACGGGCGGCGACTATGTTCTTGGCGATGTATCGGGCCATATAGCTGGCGGACCTATCGACTTTAGTGGGGTCTTTTCCGCTGAAGCAGCCGCCGCCGTGGCTGCCCCTCCCGCCATAGGTATCAACGATGATTTTTCTGCCCGTCAGGCCACAATCACCTTTTGGACCGCCTGTCACAAATCGGCCGGTCGGATTGATATGGAATACGGTGTTCTTGTCAACGAACCGCTTCGGCAGAACAGGTAGAACCACTTTTTCGATTACCTGTTTCCGCAATTGTTTATATCCAATTGATGGTGCGTGCTGCGTAGATACGACGACCGTGTGGATACGTTTGGGTTTGCTGTTTTCATATTCGACAGTCACCTGACTTTTGCCATCCGGTCGAAGCCAGGGAAGTGTCTTGTTTTGCCTGATTTTCTCCAGTCGAATTGTCAGAGCGTGTGCGAGTTGAATCGGCATCGGCATAAGTTGGGGCGTTTCCCTGCAGGCGTATCCGAACATTAGTCCCTGGTCGCCCGCTCCCTGCTCTTTGTGCAGGCCTGTTCCCTCGGTTACACCCTGTGAGATGTCCGGGCTCTGCTTGTCGAGGGAAACAACGACGGCGCAGTTTTCGAAATCGAAGCCCATTTCGGGGTCAGTATAGCCGATTTTCTTGATCGTGTCGCGGACGACCGTTGGTATATCAACAACCGCTTTTGTAGTGATTTCACCCGCAACCACGACCAAACCGGTTGTTACCAATGTCTCACAGGCGACCCTGCTTTTGGTGTCCTGGGCGAGCATTGCATCAAGGATTGCATCGGATATGTGGTCGGCCACTTTGTCAGGATGGCCCATTGTTACGGATTCACTGGTGAAAAGATATTTGTCGGTGTCACAATAGGGATTGTTAGAGGTAGATTTTTTTGCCATTCGTGATTTGTCCTTTCAGCGGAATCGTTTGTGTATAGTCAAACCATACAAGAGCGATATCTGCGAATTTATCGGTTATCGCCTTCCTGAGCTATCGTTGAGTCTCCAATCATATTTTATATATTCAATCGAATAGTTTTTCGTTTCAAGGAAAGATACGTCCTCTTTGGAAACATAGTTGGTGATGAAATTCAGGACCGCCCGTGTGACCGGCTCATAGTCTTTAAATTTTTTATTTGTGCTGTATTTACCGCTGAACTCTTTGCCGTGCCAGGTTGGTTGAAGTATGGCGGAAAGATAGACTCTTTGCTTTTTTCTGTCTATCCTGAATGCGCGGCGGCTGGATAAGAATCTCTTAGCCTGGTTGTTCAACTGCTTGTCGAGCTTGTGTCCGTAATAAGGCTCATTGCGGAGGGGCGGGCTGGATAGGCTGGCGTGGGATATGGCAAGAAATACTCGCGGTTCGTCAAACTCCTGGCGGAAAAAGCGTTGTTGAATCCGTACAAGGGTAAATTCTTCGTCCATTACAAGGAATTTGTATTTGTTCCATTTTGCCGCTCCGAGCACCCCTTGTGGGGGGATATGCCTGATGCTGGTAGGTGGCCAGAGAAGTTTATACCATCGCGAGGCTTTAATGGGGTAATTTTCGACGATTATTCTGAGCATTTGTATGTTGTAGGCGTTAATCCAGAAGGCGATTTTGTCCTCTCTTGGCCAGGAGTTATATTCCTTTCGGTCGAGGCTGGCGAACTCATCCAGGAGCTGTATCAACTTCAGCTTTTTTCGCTTGAGGGTTTTATAGTCGACCGTTCCCTTATCATTGACAAAGTTGGTTAAGATAGCGGCGCATTTGTTGTGAAAACGAACTTTGGGTGAAGGCTTAATGTCATTAGGCTCGACCTTGGGTTCAATCTGTTTAGATTCGATCTTGGGTTCAGGCTCGTTAGGCTCGGTCTTGTGTTCGATCTGGTTGGGTTCGGTCTTGGGTTCCATCGTATTGGGTTCGATTTCATTAGGCTTAAAGCCGGGTGGTCCGGGAGGCCCGGGCTCTACCGGAGGGCAGCCGACAGTAAAAATCAATATAGTCAGCGAAGTTATAGAAACCAAGAACGTGGAGCGAAGAGCGAAAAGCTCTGGCACTCTAAACTCAGCAGTCTTTATTCTTTCGTTCTCAGCTTTTTGTTTTACGAAATTCATTTCATTGCATTGCGATAAATAGTCATGTGCGCTTTCAGCTATAAAGACCACGCAATTTTATATAAGCATAAAAGTATCAGGTAATAAATGCAACGATTTGCTAATTGTTTTTATCGTATTTTTACAGACAAATCTTGATTTTCGCCGGAAGCCTTTTTACGGAAAAAGCAGGTAAGAAGATATTTTGGCCCCTTACGACGGCTAAGGGCAGGATTCGAGCAGCGGCTTTGGCCCAGCAGCAGTCGATAACAAAACGGATGATTTCTTGAATCTTTATCCTTGTGTTTGTCAGGTGTAATGAGTTTTGTACCTTTCGTGCTGCGTTTGAACTGTTCGTTTCTGAGCGAACCCCGTAGAAAAGTCCGGGAGGTGTTCTTGGGCCTGCATTGCGGTCGAAGCAATGGCTTACAAGCAGGGCCATAAGTAAACCCTTAAATAGAAGCTTATAGGCCCCTCGAATATTATTATGTCGGCTCTTACGATTTATTGTCGAAGACTTTCGAGAATGCAGTAAAGAGAAATGGTTTATCGGACGAGTATAGAATGGAAGGAACCAATGCCCAAATTAGCTTGACAAAAGCGGGTTATAAAGTTAATCTGGATAATATAGGGCACACGCCAAAGCTGAAGTGTGCTTGCTTTTGAGGGTATTAATAATGATGAAGAGTAAATGGGCGATTCTTTCTGTTCTGGGGGCATTTCTGGTTTTGGCGGTGAATTCGGGTTTGGGAGCCGTCAATACCGGAGAGATCGAAGAGGTCCGCAACAAGGAAGTACTCGATCCCGACGAAGATTTTCGGATTATTGACGATTTTGTTGCTAAGGCCGTGCGAGAGTTGGTCAGGACCAGAGATTCTGCGTCTATTTCAAAGGCCCGTACGGTCATTTTGCAACGTGTCAGCTCCAATAGGCCGAGTGCTCAGGCCCAGTATGCGGCGCAATTTTTCGAGTCGGCCTATAAATACATCTCTGAAGCGTTTGAACAGGCTTCAGAATTACCGGCGGACCGCAAATTCACAGTCACGCTTAATCTTTTGATTCTGGTAGATCACCTGGAAAATCTGCAGTTGGCGGATTTGGCTATTGGGATGCTAAAAGATGAAAATACTGTTATTCGGTACTGGGCGGTACATTCCGTTACTAACCCTGCTGTTGCAAGCAATCCGAAATTGGCGCGGAAAATTGCAGAGCAGCTTAAGGGACTTGTCGCGAGTAGTGGTCCTGAGATAATAAGGTTGATGGCTGAATTTGCGGCGAATGTGAACATACCGCAAGGCGAAGACTTGTTGCTGCAGATAGCAGATATGCGAATAAAAAGATACGCGGACTGGACAGTGGAATACGAACTCTTGGATGCGACCATTCTAAGCTTGCTATGCAAGAAGTTGTCTTCCGCGGGCGTAAGTAAGCCTGTGATTGCTCGGCATTTTGGGCAGTTGTATTCGTACGCGATTCAAAGATACGTTAAAGGGCGGAACCATTTAAGCGCTGCGCAAAAACGCCAACTGGCTTCGGTATTGGTCGAAGTGGAGGATAACTGTGTCGCGAAGCTTTTAGGGAGGCGCCAATCAACTATTAAGAAAGCCGTTGAGCAGGGCGATTATGAAGCCCTAAGGTTGGAGCATAGCAGATTGCTTGGAGAGGAGGCAGGAGCCGGCAAATTAGCGCGGAAGCTGAAATTTGACTACGGAAAGACTCCGAACGGGCGCAGCCATACTGCACCGCTTCTCCTGCGGGAGCCGCCCAAAACTGGGGCCGGTGGGTAAGGAGCAGGCGTAAAGATAAAGAACAAACCACTTTTAAGTGCTTAGCTTTGCAGTCTTAGTTTCGAGAGAACAGATAACCTAAAGCAAATGGATTTTGCGTTGAAGTTTTTATGCGTTGTATTCACAGCGGCGCTGTTGATTATCGCAGGATGCGATAGCTCGCCATCTGAGGCCGATTCGAGCGGCACGCTTTTACAACACCGACTGCGTGCCAAAGTACAGAGCCTGGACCCGGCCGACATCGGAGATGTGATTTCCGACGCGGTCGGTCGAGAGCTATTCGAATGTCTTTATGAATATCACTACCTGAAACGGCCTTATGAGTTTATCCCTCAACTGGCCGTAGATATGCCCCAGGTCAGTGAAGGCGGCCTTGTTTATACAATAAAAGTCAAGAAAGGGGTCTACTTCCATGACGACCCGTGTTTCGAGGACGGCAAGGGCAGAGAGCTTAAGGCGAGTGACTTTGTTTTTGCCTGGAAAAGAATCGCCAATGTAAAAGCTCGAAGCAAGAACTGGTGGGTTTTTGATAGCAGGATTGTGGGGCTCGACGAGTTTCGAGGATATACAAAGAGATGCAAGAGCCGGGCAGATGTGGATTATTCCCGCCAAGTCGAAGGATTGCAGGCACCGGATGATTATACACTCGTTATAAGGCTTAAGAAGCCGTGGCCGCAGATAGTCTATTTGTTGGCCCACCTTCCCACCGCCCCGATTGCCAAAGAAGCTGCCGATCATTACGGTAACAATATTATGAACCATCCTGTAGGTACAGGGCCTTTCAAACTGAAGGTTTGGAATCGCGGAAGTTACATTGAGATGGTGAGAAACCCCAATTACCGCACCGTTCTCTATCCTTGCGAAGGTGAGCCCGGGGACCGGGAAAAGGGCCTGCTGCGAGACGCCGGCAAAGCTATCCCTTTCGTGGACCGCATAGTCTGGCGGATAGTACCTGAGGACCAGCCCCGCTGGCTGATGTTTAAGCAAGGAGAAATTGACATAACCGGTATCCCAAAGGATAATTTCGGTCAGGCGATAGCGATGAGCCGGGAGTTGACCGCAGACATGAGAAACAGAAACATACAACTTGCCACATTTCAGGAGCCGGACACCTTCTGGGTGGGCTTCAATATGGAAGACGACCCTGTCCTCGGCCGAAACAAGCCGCTGCGAGAGGCCGTAAGCTGCGCAATCGACCGGGAGAAATGGATTGAACTGTTCTTTAACGGCAGAGGCGATGTGGCCTACGGGTTTATCCCGCCGATTATGCCAGGCTACGACCCGAAGATTAAAGAAATCTCAAAAACCGAATACAACCCTGAAAAAGCCAGGAGTTTGTTGAAGAAGGCTCACGAGGTTCACGGTGGGCCGCTGCCCGGTCTGAGGCTGACAATTTCGGGCACCGATACGACATATCGGCAGATGGGACAGTTCCTGCGGACGGCGTTGGAGGACATCGGGCTCGATATTGACGTAGAATACCTCGACTGGCCCACTTACCTTGAAAAGCTTCGTACCAAAAGTGTCCAGATGTACTCCTCAGGCTGGATAGCCGACTATCCCGACGTGGAGAATTTTCTGCAGGTCTTCTACAGCAGAAACTCTCCCTGGCCGAACAGCTCTAACTATTCCAACCCCGAATTCGACAAAATCTATGAGCAAGCTGCTGTAATGCCCGACAGTCCTGAGAGAACCGAACTGTACAGAAAGGCCGAGCGTATCGTAGTTGAAGATGCGCCTTGCGTGTTTATGTACCACCGCACTTTTTACGTGATGCACCACGAGTGGATAGAAAATTTCAAGCCGAATGCGTATAAGCCGGACTCTTTTGGGTATGGCTTGTCAAAGTATTACAGGGTGGATTGTGCAAAACGAGCCGCGTATCATAAAAAATTCAGATGAGTAGATAAGACAAAGGACTGCTAATATGAAGCGCCAGAAAGTATCTTTGCTCACAGCGTTAATCGCTACTATTTTCTTGTTCGCAGGCTGCCCAGATTCATCTTCACAGAGCGAGCCGAATGAAATGGTTCTACACCATGCACTTGCGAGCAGGCTAACCGGTCTTGACCCTGGTGACCAGCGCAATGTTACAACTCTTACGATAAAAAGCCAGATATTTGAACCGCTGTATCAATATCACTTTCTGAAGCGGCCTTACCGGCTTGTGCCGCTGTTAGCAGAAGATATGCCGCAGATCAGCAGTGATAAGCTGACTTATACAATAAAAATCAAAAAGGGTGTTTACTTCCAGGACGATGAGTGCTTTCCGGGCGGTAGAGGCAGGCAAGTGCGGGCCGAGGACTTTGTTTTCGCTATCAAGAGAATAGCTAATATCAGATACCGAAGTCAAAACTGGTCTATCTTTGATGACAAAATAGTGGGACTGGATAAATTCCGGGAATATACAAAGGACTGCAAAAAGGCCGAAGACGTTGATTATTCCCGAAATGTTGAAGGCCTGCAAGCCCCTGATGACTATACTCTGGTCATAAAGCTCAAGAGGCCCTGGCCCCAACTGCTCACTTATGCCCTGTCGGATACGGCAACGGCGCCGGTGGCGAAAGAGGCGGTCGATTGTTATGGCAAAGATATAATGAGTCATCCGGTAGGTACGGGGCCATTCATGTTAAAACAATGGCGCCGTCGCAGCTACATAGAGCTTGTTCGCAACCCTGCCTTCCGTGGAGAGGCGTACCCGAGTGAGGGCGAACCCGGCGATGCGGAAGCGGGTTACCTTGACGATGCGGGAAAGATTATGCCTTTTGCCGACAGAGTGGTATGGACCATTATTGAGGAAGATCAGCCTCGCTGGTTTCTATTCTTGCAGGGAAAGCTGGACTCCAGTGCAATCCCCAAAGACAATTTCAGCGAAGTTATTGGCGGAAGCGGCAAACTAACGCCGGAGATGAAGCGACGTAATATCCACTTGAAGACCTTTTTAGACCCGACAACTTTTTTCCTTGGGTTTAATATGCAGGACCCGATTCTTGGTAAGAATAAAAGTCTGCGTTTTGCGATTAGTCGGGCCATCAACCGCGAAAAATTCATAGAGCTGTTCAGAAATAATCGAGATACAGTAGCCCACGGAATTATACCTCCCCTGATGGCTTCATACGATCCGAAGATAGAAGAGAAAGGGTACGCACGCTTTGACCCGAAAGAAGCCCAAGAGCTTCTCAAAGAAGCTGAGGCGATTCATGGCGGGAAACTGCCGACGCTGAAAATCGGTGTGCCCGGAACCGACACGTTTTTCCGTCAGTTTGGTCAATTTTTCGAGAGACAATTAGAGGCGGTTGGACTTGACGTGGAGGCCGAATATATGGACGGGCCTACATACTGGGAAAAACTTCATACCCGAAGCCTTCAGATGTTTGCATCCGGTATGGGTGCAACTTTACCTGACCCTCAGGATTTACTTCAATCTTTTTACAGCAAATACTGGGCCCCCGGCTCAAATAGCTTCAATTATGCCAATCCGGAGTTTGATAAGTTGTACGAAAAAATAGCGGTAATGTTTGATAGTCCGGAGCGTACTGAGCTTTATCGTAGAATGGAGCTTATTGTTCTGGAAGATTGTCCGGCGGTTTTTTTGAATCACCGTGTTGCGTACGTCCTTCATCATGACTGGTATAAAAATTATAAGCCGAATGTTTTCACACAGGGTTTGTCAAAGTATCGTAGAGTAGATATGAAAAAACGCGCGGCGTATAAGGAACTTCTGAAGAAGATTAAATGACCACGTATATAATAAGACGGCTTTTATATACTATCCCCATAGTATTCGGTGTATTGCTGCTTACCTTTGTGTTATTTACTCTCGTTGGCGGCGACATATCTATCGAAATCGCAGGCAAAAACGCTACGCCTGATACGATTGCCGAAATCCGGGCAGAGTATGGTTTAGACAAGCCATTGTTTCTCTCCTGGGACAGCCAATTTATAAACCACTTCAAAAACGCCTTCACATTTGATTTCGGCAGGGCCCGAGACCGCGAGCTTGTTGTTGACAAAATCAAGCGGGGGGTGGGACCTTCTCTGGCATTGACGGTTCCGATGTTCTTTGGGGTGATTATTATTTCGGTAAGCCTGGCGCTTGTTATAGCGTTCGTTCAAGGCTCGATGTGGGATGTTTTGGCGGTGTTTATCTGTGTTGCGGGGATGAGTATTCCTTATTTGAGTTTTATTCTTTTTGGACAGTATTTTCTTGCATACAAATTGGGTCTCTTCCCCGTGTTCTTTTCGCCTGATTTGCCGACAGCCCAGTATGTAGCTTTGCCTGTGCTAATCGGTATTGTGTCGGGTTTGGGTGGGAATCTCAGGTTCTACCGAACAGTTATGCTCGATGAGATGCGAAGCGATTATGTCCGAACGGCTTTTGCCAAGGGACTCAGCACCAGGCGGGTCTTGTTTAAGCACGTCCTAAAAAACGCGATGATACCTATCATAACCCGTGTGGTCCTGGCAATACCGTTTTTGTTCCTGGGTTCTCTGCTGCTTGAAAGATTTTTCGGCATACCGGGGTTAGGTTATCTGATGATAGAGGCAATCGGTTCACGGGACTATTTTGTCATAAATGCGATGACTTACATAAGTGCGATACTTTTCGTGGTGTTCAATGTGATAACAGATATATGCTATGGGTTGGTGGACCCGAGGGTCTCATTTGAGTGAGCATCGGAAAATACTGAAAACAGAGCAGCCGAAAGGCAGGAGCCTGTGGAAAGATGGAGTAAGGCGGCTTCGCAGACGTAAGCTGGCGATGGTCTGCCTGGCGGTGGTAGTGCTGTACTTTCTGCTGGCGGGGTTTCTGTACTTGGCGGAGTTGTTTGATTGGCAGGTTGGTCCTATCCGATGGCAGCAGGAGGTGGGCAAGTCTTACCAGCCGCCCAGCCGGGAAAACATATTCGGCACGGATATATTCGGGCAGTCGGTTCTGCGAAAGACGCTGTACGGGGCGAAGATATCGATGACCGTGGCGCTGTGCGCTTCGTTTATCAGTCTTGCCATTGGCGTCCCGTTGGGCGCCATCGCGGGTTACTCTCGCGGCGTGGTTGATGAGATAATAGTCTGGGTCTATTCAACGCTGAGCTCCATTCCGTATATTCTGTTGATACTGGCTTTTGCGGTGGTTCTGCGTGACAAGACGCTTTTTGGCTATAAGCTCACGGGTATTACGTCGGTTTATCTTGCGATAGGGCTTACGAGCTGGGTTGGGATTTGCCGATTGATTCGCGGAGAGGTAATAAAGCACAAGAATCGCGAATATGTTTTGGCGGCGAAGAGCTACGGCAGCAGTGGTCGGCGGATTATTTTCAAGCACCTGATGCCAAATGTGTTTCATCTGGTTATTATTGACTTTTCGCTGCGGTTTGTTGCGTTTATTCACGCGGAGGTAATATTAAGCTTTCTCGGTCTCGGGGAAGCGACGCGTCCGAGTTGGGGCGCAATGATAAATGACGCCCGAATAGAGCTTTCACGAGGGGTGTGGTGGCAAATGGCGGCGGCAACGGTGGCGATATTCTTCATCTCGCTGGCGCTGAATATATTCGGCGACGCGTTGAGGGATTCGCTCGACCCGAAATTGAGGATCCAATAGATTCATGGTCGGTAACGGGACATTATTATCGGTTGAGAATGTTTCAACGCATTTTTTCAGCGAAGAGGGTGTTACACGCGCGGTTCAGGATGTGAGCTTCTCGATACAAAAGGGCAAGACCTTTGCCCTCGTTGGTGAGAGCGGCTGCGGAAAAAGTGTTACCGCACTTTCAATTATGCGATTAGTTCCTGCTCCCGGCGGCAAGATAGTGGGCGGTCAGATTGTCTTTGAGGGCGAAAATCTGTCGGCACTAAGCGAAAAACAGATGCGGGACGTTCGTGGAAACAAAATCGCTATGATCTTTCAGGAGCCGATGACAAGTCTTAATCCGGTTTACACGGTGGGCAATCAGATTGTTGAAGCTATCAGGCTGCATCAGAAAAAAAGCACAGGCCGGGCCTGGGCGGACGCGGCCGAGATGCTGCGGAAGGTGGGTATCGCCGATCCCGACAGAAGAGTGCGCGAATATCCGCACCAGATGTCGGGCGGAATGCGACAGCGGGTTATGATAGCTATGGCGGTGAGTTGTGAGCCGACACTTTTAATTGCCGATGAGCCGACAACCGCATTGGACGTAACGATTCAGGCACAGATACTCGATTTGTTGGACGAGCTGCAGAAGCAGAACGGTATGAGTATTCTGCTGATAACCCACGATTTAGGCGTCGTGGCTGAGCGGGCCGACGATGTCGCCGTGATGTACGCATCCCGAATAGCGGAAGTGGCTGATTCGAGACCGCTATTCGCAGAGCCTTTGCATCCGTACACGCAGGGGCTGTTGAAATCTCTGCCGCGATTGGGCCTTTCAGACAAACGCTTGCGGACGATTCCCGGTACTGTTCCTGAGCCGTTGCATTTTCCGGGGGGCTGCAAGTTTCATCCCCGCTGTCCCATCGGATTCGACGACAAGCGGTGTCAGACTATTGAACCGGAGCTAAGGGAAGTTAGGCCTGGGCGGCGTGTTGGCTGCTGGTATGCCCCGGGCTACGAAACCAAGGAAGAATTCAAGGAATATGAATCAAAATATGGCGAACACAAATCGGTGCCTGCTGAGTGTTGATAATTTAAAGACCTATTTTCCTATAAGGAAAGGTCTGCTGAGACGAACCGTCGGTTACATCAAGGCAGTGGACGGAATAAGTTTTGGGATTGGAGCGGGGCAGGCACTGGGCTTGGTGGGCGAAAGCGGGTGCGGCAAGACGACCGTTGCCAGGAGCATAGTCCGGCTGGTGCCGCCAACAGAGGGCAAGGTCGTTTTTGACCAGGTGGACGTTCTGTCGGCGGACAGGGACGAATTGCGGGAGCTTCGCAGACAGATTAGCCTTATTTTTCAAGACCCTTTTAGCTCACTAAATCCAAGAATGACCGTCGGCAATATTATTGGCGAGCCGTTGAAGATTCAGAAAAAAACGGCGAGCAGGGAGGTGACCGAGCGCGTTGCGGTGTTACTTTCTAAGGTTGGGCTGTCGCCGGGGCATATAAACCGGTATCCGCACGAGTTCTCGGGTGGTCAGCGTCAGCGGATCGGGATAGCAAGGGCACTGGCACTGGAGCCGAAACTGGTTATTTGTGATGAGCCGGTCAGCGCTCTCGACGTCTCAATTCAATCGCAGATTCTGAATTTGCTGAAGGATTTGCAGGAAGAGTTTGGGCTCACCTATTTGTTTATTGCACACGATTTGGCGGTTATTGAGTTTTCCTGCGACATTGTGGCGGTTATGTATATGGGCAGGATAGTGGAGCAGGCTGCGGCTGAAGAATTGTATCGGAATCCTCTGCATCCTTACACAAGCGCCCTTATGTCGGCGATTCCGCAGGTCGACCCGTCGCTGCGGGGCCGCAGAACCGCGCTCGGTGGGGAAGTGCCGAGTGCTTTCAATCCGCCGGCCGGTTGTCCTTTTCACCCAAGATGCCCTTCGGCGAACAGTGTTTGTCGAAAACAAATGCCGGCGTTGGAGGAAAAAAGCGATTACGAGGGCCATTTTGTTGCTTGTTGGAGAAAAGGCCAATAACTTTTTTGGAATAGCCTGTTAAAAGCAGTTGTTTGTTGTAAGAAGAAGTATATTCTTGCATAAAAGGGGGGTTTCGGTACGTCATATAGTATAGAATTTTGTTTGAAAAGAGATGCGAACGCTGAGACGTGAAATGGAAGGGATTTACGACCAGTACGGGTCGCGGCTTTTTACCTGTGCGCTGGCGGTAACGGGCTGCCCGGGTCTTGCGGAAGACGCGATGCATGAGGCATTTTGTCGTGGTTTTCGGCTGACGGAGATTCCGCGGAACCTGAAGGCCTATATGTTTCGCAGTGTGCGGAACGCAGCGATAGACCAGCTTCGGCAAAGGAGGAGAACAAGGAATCTCTCGGAGGATTATGTATTTGCTTCCTCTGAGGACCCAGGAGAACTGGCTGAACTAAAACAATTCAGACGCCGCGTGGCCGAAGCACTGTTGAAACTCTCAAGAGACGAACGGGAAACGATTGTTCAGCATCTTTATGCTGATTTAACTTTTCAGGAAATAGCCGACCTGCGCGAGCGATCGATCGGTACTATTGCTTCCTGGTACCGGCGGGGTCTGGGCAAATTGAAAGATTATATGGAGGTATAGTTATGGACGACTTCGAAGCTCGATTAAAAAGTGTACCTTTGGCAAGACCATCGGATGCAATGAAGAAAAGAATCTTCGGGATGGGCGCAGGCAGGTCGAAGTTTATAGAGGCGTTCCGGGTTCGTGTTCCTCTTGCGTGGGCGGCATTGTTTGCGCTGTTTGCCGGGTTGGCGGGAATGTATTTATCACAATGGCTAAAGGGGCCTGTGCCGGCGCCTTCGAAGGTGGTGTATGTTCAGATTATCAAGGCGCCGTCGGACCGAAACCCTTTCGACTTTACCGAGCCTGCGGCGGACTTTATGCCGGGCGAATTGACTGGCAGGATAGAAACTCCTAAGGAGATATAATCATGAGACGAGCGGGAACATTATTGTGTATTATCGTTTTTGCGTTTTGCGCCGCTTACGCCGAGGGAAAGGAAAAGAATCAAATCCGGATTCAGTGCCAAATCTTCAAGCTTACGGGCAGTCTTCCGGGGAAGAGATTTGTTGATGAGTCAATCTGGACCACCGAGGAGACCCCGGATGCGCTGAAAGATAAAGTGACTGTATTTAGTCGAGGCTGGTTCGAGCTGGGCAAAGACAAGCTGGAATTTAAGGATGGAAAGTGCCTTTGGAAAGGTAAAGCGTTTCCTATAGGCGGCAAGCAGAAGGTCAAGCTGCCGGAAGACTTCATCAAGCTCGTTTATTCCCCGGTCATTGTGGTGGACGAGCATTCCCCAGGGGAGTTCCATATTGGATCAACGCAGCCAATACAGTACTTTGCCAAGCGTGACGACGGACTATTCGAACTGAAGGAAATGGAACTTCCGACGGGACTGGATTTTGAGATTACGGAGCCTGAGGAAGATGAAAAAGACGGCTACATTCTGCTTACCGACATAATAATGACGATGCGTTCGGTTGAAAAACGCGAGAAGATTCCAGGAGTAAATCTTTCTGTTGGCCAGCCTGTCCTTGGGGAACAGACGTATATTTTCTATTTTCGGGTCAGGCCGGGTAAAGACTACGGCATCCTGATAAGGCCTGAACGTGGACAGGGGGGGCTGCTGATTCGGCTGCGAGCCTCTTCGACAAGGTCCGGCACTTTTAGCACAAGCAAACAGAAAGATAAGAAGAGAAGGTGACCTTTAAACTACTGCCTACTGAGCATCTTCGGCCGGCGCCGTTGCGGCTTTTGCACAAAAAATCCTGTATTCGTGCGTCTTACAGGCAAAATCGTTTTTCCAAATAGAACAAAACTTTTAATTGATGAAAGGCAAAGGAAGATGAAAACAAGACCAGTAAACAAAATTAACCATAGTATTTGCGCAGTGCTGTTATTAGCATCGGTGTTCCTGATTTTTGGAAATACCGCTGCGTACGGGGTGCAAGAGCAGAAGGAGAGTCTGGTCGGCGCGGGGAAGCAGCCGCCGTCGATAGCGGAATCGGCGCGTGAGCCTGTCAAGTATGTAGGCGGGGTTGTTTGCGACAAGCGCTATTTCGATGGCAGGCTGCGCTATGCTATTGGTGCCCACAGCTATGAGGCGTTCCGTGCCAACCGTGCGAGCGCACAGGAAGATGGTATGGTCGGCTGGACCTACAACCACCAGCCCTATCTTTGTTACTGGAAGAACGGATTTTATCTGCAGTATCTGAGCAATCTCAAGGGAGAGCATGTGCCGCCGGGAAGGACGCTGCTGATGACATCGAAGGACGGCCTTAACTGGTCTAATCCGCGGGTGATTTTCCCGAAATACCCGTTGCCGAGGATAAAGGGACATTATGAGGAAATAGGCGATGTTGATCTGCCTGCCGGGACTTTTTCTGTGATGCACCAGCGGATGGGCTTCTATACGGCTCCCAGCGGGCGACTTCTGACATTGGCGTTCTACAGTTTTTGTCCTCATCCGCGAGAAGGCCCCAATAATGGTCAGGGGATGGGCAGAGTGGTGCGCGAGATATACGAGGACGGGACACTCGGGCCTATCTACTTTATAAGGTATAATCGTCACGCCGGCTGGAATGAGAGCAATACCCTGTACCCTTTCTATAAGACGAGCAAGGACGCAGGATTCGTACAGGCGTGTGAGGCGTTGCTGGCGGACAAGCTGATGACTCTTCAGTGGCAGGAAGAAGACATGGGAAAAGACGGATTCTTTACCATTGATATGGATGATCAGTATAAGGCATTCAGTTGGTGTCACAGGCCCGATGGTGTTGTCGTAGGAGTATGGAAGAACCAGAAGTCGGCTCTTAGCCCTGATGACGGCAAAAGCTGGACGAAAATAGGCAGGAATCGCTCTCTTATGGCTTGTGGTGCGAAGACCTGGATACAAAAGACTGATGATGGTCGTTATGCATTGGTCTATAATCACTCTGCAACAAAGGAGAATCGGTTTCCGATGGTGATAATGACCAGTGATGACGCTCATATTTTTGATGGCCTGCTTTGTCTTAACGGTGAAGTTCCGCCGATGCGCTACCAGGGGATACATAAGAACATCGGGACTCAGTACTTCCGCGGAATTGTTGAGGGCAACGGCAATCCGCCGGGCGACCACATCTGGAACACGTACAGTGTCAATAAGGAAGACATCTGGGTAACACGGACGCCGGTGCCGATCAGGGGAACGGTCGATAAACATTTTGCTCAGGATTTTGAGAACGTCACAGATGAGTCTGAGCTTGCGATGTGGAATCTCTTTGTGCCTCAGTGGGCTCCGATATCGATTGTGGACGACCCTGTGAAGGTCGGCAATAAATGTCTCGAGCTGCGCGATGAGGAGCCTTACAACTATGCAATCGCCCAGAGGGCTTTCCCGGAGGCCAAGAAGGTTACAGTGGAATTCCGTGTCATAATGGTCAAGGTTGGCAGTGGGGTTCTGCATGTCGAAGTTCAGGACAAGCACGGCAACAGGCCGATGAGCCTGAGATTGGATGCGGACTGGATATCAATGGACCGCATGAGGACCGAGCCTGACCCTGTGCCAGCTCAGGTCAGCAAGTGGTATGATATCAGGCTCGTGCTTGATTGCGAGGAACAGGAGTATGATCTTTATGTTAACGGCAAGCGCGCCGAGGGTGGCATAGAGTTTGCGGACAAGGTCGAGTCCCTCGAGCGGCTTGTGTTTCGTACGGGGCCCTGGCGCGGCGATGTCCGTCCGCTCATAGTCAATCGTGAGCCGGGAGCGAAAGGGATGTACCTGGAAGATGCGCCCGGCGCCGACCAGAAGATGCCGCTGAGTGTTTACCTGATCGACGACGTCAAGACAAGATGATAGTGAGAATAATATACGCAAGCCGGCATTCTGGTAAAGACGATTAAAAAGACCCAAAGAAGAGGTACTGATGTTTATTGAAACAAGAAGAGTGCATGTTGTGAAAGAGAAAATGATTTTGATTGTGATGGTATTGAGCTTTGCTGCAGGTTTGACCGGATTCTCGCAGCAGGCCAATGGAGAGAGGGCAAAAAAACCGGGCCTGCTTGGCGCGTGGTACAGGCAGGCGGATTTGCCGAAAAAAGGGTGAGTTGGAATTTTTCGGAAAGGAATTTTGATATTACCAAATTATTGACAAGGTGATGAGTATGGTTGCAAGAATTAAAATCAGTTTGTTGTTTTTGGTTGTTTCATTGTTTTTTGTCAGGGGTGTTTTTGCCGACGGCGGGTATTATATCCAGCAGGGAGGTCCCGATGGAATAATAAGTATAGAAGCTGAAAACTACAAGACTAAAGAAGCCATAGAGGATCACTATTGGGAACTCACGACAGAGAAACTTGGATTCTCCGGAAAGGGCTCGATGGTGTCTCTGCCTGATAATGGTGCTAATGAAGATATCGATTACGATGATTCACCTTTTATTGACTATCAGGTTAACTTTGTAAGGACTGGAAGGCATTATATCTGGATTCGAGGCTGGGGCATCAGTGCTGGTGACACCGCCCACCTTGATCTTGATCATCAGGAGCTCGAAAGCGGCGAGGAAATCGGCTTTGAGGAGAACCGCTGGTACTGGGCGTATGAGAATGATGATGATGAGCATGCCTATTTTGACATCAAAGAGCCTGGTGTTCACACCATCAGTCTCTGTATGAGAGAAGACGGTCTTATTGTCGATAAGATTGTTCTGACAACTAATCCGGATTACAAGCCTCACGGTGTCGGTCCTGTTGAAAGCACCGGCGGTGGTGTTATGAGCTTCGCTGCTTCACAGATGAGCGGACTTGAGACCGCTAAAAAAGAGGTGAACATCCCTGTAACACTGGCAAGTTCCGGAAAAGGTGAATTTTCAGTTGATTACGCTGTTGTTGGCGGGACGGCTGATTCCAGGGATTATGTCCTTAAAGCCGGTACATTGAAATTCAATCCCGGCGAAAAAGTGCGTGCTATCAAACTCGGAATTGTTCAGGATGGAATTGACGAGCAGGATGAAACCGTAGTACTTAAGCTTTCAAATCCGAGGGGCAAAGAAGCTCAAATTGGTTTTGCTGGTACGTTTACCTACACGATCATTGATCCTCGTCCTATAGTTGAGTTTGCGACAAGCTCGAGCGGCGTCGCTAAAGAGGAACGTCTCGTAACTGTGCCACTGAAATTGTCAGCCGCTTATGATAAGCCCGTTACGGTACAGTACGTCGCGGCAGGGTCGGTTGCCGATTACGGTCTTGAGAGTAACGCGGTTACTTTTGAGCCGGGCCAGCTCGAAAGTAGTATCAAGGTTGCGGTAAAAGCTGATGCCGGCGATGAAGCTACTGAGACGATCAGTCTGAAATTGACAGAGGCCAGGAACGCTGTTCTTAAAGGCCGAAACGACCACACTGTCAGCATTTGTAAGAAAAGCTACGCCAAGCTTGGAGGGGCTTTCTACTTCAGATATGCCAGCGGTGAGAGATGGGAGAAGTATGCCAAGGTCGGCGAGTATGCTGACGCTATGGTAAGGATTGGTGATGGTGATGACAAGCTGGTTTTCTGGCGAGGTTCAAGCTATCTACCGTTCCTTGATACAGCAGGCGGCAAAAGCTTTGCTGAAGTAGTAGTACCGCAAAATGGTGACGGCGAAGGATTGAACTTTGACAAAACGTGTAAGCACGCACACATTCGTATCGTTGAGAATTCAGATGCTCGCGCGATAGTTGAGTGGAGATACCTCCCTGATTTTGATAAGTCGGATTTGCAGTGGTGGACTGAGGAATACTTTACTGTTTATCCGGATGGTGTCTGCTACAGGTCGATCAAGACCGGAACAGAGACACTTGAGCAGTACAGGGACCCTTCACATGCCGTAGTACAGCATCTGCTGCTTACTGAGAACGGTGTCTGTCCGATGCCTAAGTCTTGGATCAAGCCAATCCAACTGGCTGTTGATAAATCAGTCCTCAGCAGCTTCAACGACCTCGGATTTGACAGAACTAGAGGCAGCTATACTCTTGAAGCCAAGAGCAGTGGCGTTGCGGGTAAGATCAGCTTTAAGGTCGCTTCGGATATTTCCAATCCGGCGCTGTTTGTAAAAGGCTGGGGTGACGCAGGCGTTAAGATTACTGTTGACGACAAGGCATTCAATGATTTCAAGGTTGGCTATGCCAAGAAGATGGACAATGATGACCTGGTTCTCTGGCTTGGCAGTGATTTCAAGGCCGGTTCCAGTGTTGTGATTGAGCCGGTTGGCGGCAGCGCGCCGGTAGTTCGCAGGCCTATAAAGGATCCGTACAAAACGAAGATTCCGCCGTTCCCGGAAAGCTCACCGGATCCGGGACCGTTCGGCGCATTCTATAAGACGCTGAAGTACTGGGCTGAGTGGGACGATCCTCGCAGGGTGGGCGATTACGCTGACGTGGTTGTTCAGTTCGAGGATTCTATCGACAGGCTCATTTTCTGGCGAGGCGCCACGAATGTGCCTCACTGGGCCAATGATAAGAATATGTGGTATGAGAACGAGTTCTGCGAACGTCGCGGCAGCGACGCGGGTCTGGACAGTCTTTGTGAGCCTATGCAGGACCACGACAGCAGGCATTCAAATGTGAGGGTCCTTCAAAGCAGTCCGGCACGTGTTATCGTTCACTGGAGATACCATCCGAGCACGCTTGCCAATAAGATCCCGTTCGTTGACGAGACGGGCTGGGGTGATACTGTGGATGAGTATCACTATGTTTACCCGGACGAGACGGCTGTTCGTGACACGACGCTGTACACATCTGCACCTAACGTTTTTAACGAATGGCATGAGGCGATTCCTACTATGGGTCCTGGCCAGATTCCTGAGGACTGCCTTGATATGCAGGCGCTCTCGATGGCTAATGCCAAGGGTGAGGCTATATATTTCAACTTTGAAAAGGCCTTCCCGCCTAACAGTGACTTCAAGGACGGCTACAACATCATCCTGATCGGCATGAAGGGCAAAGGCAAACCGTTCGCTGTTTGTGAATCTTACGGACAGTGGTTCGATCCGATCAGCAGGCCCGGCGATACGAGGTTCAATCACTACGACGATTGGCCGGCATGGCCCAAGAAGTATAGAAGGGGTGATTGGGAAAGAAAGCCGGAGAATCAGAACTATCGTGATTTCTGCGAGTTTCTGCCTGCGCATTCTTCACTGATGCACCTTGACTGGGACAACTATGAGGACAATTACGACGGCCCGGTCGTCTGGCTGCGCAAGATTCTGCTTCACGGTATGACCCGGACGAATGAAGTCAAGTCACTGATCCCGCTTACGAAGTATTGGGAAAACGCTCCGGCGATAAAGGTAACAAGCTATGGTTACAGCGGCGGCTACTTCGAGAAGTCTCAAAAGGCCTATCATATTCAAAGGCGCGTTCGGACGATTGGCTTCGAGCATCTTGTAAACGAAGATGACGACAAGCATCCCAACAAGGACGCCGAGAAGGTTGATATCCAGGTATATGCGTCAGAGGATTCTCCTATTCTCAATCCGTGTTTCGTAATCAACGGCTGGCCCGAAGGCGGTATCAAGGCCAAGCTTTACATCAATGGTAAAGAGATTCCCGAAGGCAAGGATTTCAAGCAGGGTATCGAGACCAATTGGGACGAAATCCAATGGGATTCGAAACACTCGCTTGTTGTATGGGCTCGCTGCAGTTCTACGGAGACTATAAACTTTACGATTGGGCAGGTTGAATAGTATCGACTTCGCCGGTCAATATTGGTATAACTTGATAATCGGTACAGAAGCTCGATTGGGTCTGTTGGTTGGTGAAAGGGAAGTGTTATGGGCAAGAAGATTTTGACAGTATTGACATTTTGCTCGCTCACAACTGTCGCTGGCGCGGCAAAGCAGCCCCCCTCGATAGAAAAGTGTGCGTCCGAACCGGTCAAATATGTGGGCGCTGTGCAGACCGACAAACACTTCTACGACGGTGCCCTGCGTCACGCTGTGGGGGTGCACCGATATCAGGCTTTTCGGGCCAACCGGGCTCATCCGTCAGAAGGCGGCGGTGTGGGATGGACTTATAATCATCAGCCGTTTCTGGCCTACTGGAACGGGCGGTTTTACCTTCATTATTTGAGCAACCTGATTGAGGAGCATGACCCTCCGGGCCGGACTATGCTGGCCACCTCGAAAGACGGGCGCAAATGGTCGAACCTACAGGTGATATTTCCAGAGTATGCTCTGCCGGAAATCAAGAGAGGCGAAGTTCACATTCCCGAAGGGACACCCTCGGTTATGCATCAGCGGATGGGGTTTTATGTGGCCCCGAACGGTCGATTGCTGGCGCTGGCTTTTTACAGCTATTGCGCTCATCCGCGTACCTCACCGAATGCCGGCAACGGCTTAGGAAGAGTAGTACGCGAAATATATAAAGACGGAAGCTTCGGGCCCATCTATTTCATTCGCTACAACCGGCACGCCGGATTCAACGAGCGTAACACCAGCTATCCCTTCTACAAGAAAAGTGAGGACAAAGGCTTCCTGGAGGCTTGCGAGACACTTTTAGGCGATAAATTGATAACGCTGCAATGGTGGGAGGAGGACCGTGCCAAAGACGGTTTTTATGTGATTGACCCCGGCGATGTCAAAAGTGCCTTTCCGTTCCACGCAAATATGACCACCTTCAGGGGCGCCGGAAAAGCGCTCTGTTTTTACCACCGGCCGGACGGTGTGGTTGTGGCACTATGGAAGAATCAATGGTCTGCCCTGAGCCCGGATGATGGGAAATCCTGGACCGGTATCTCCAAGAACACAACGCTGAAGACCTGCGGAGCAAAAGTCTGGGGACAGCGAACCGAAGATGGCCGATACGCTCTCGTTTACAATCACTCCGCCACACGGGGAAACCGCTATCCTATGGTGGTGATGACCGGCGACGACGGGCGCGAGTTCGACAATATGCTCTGCCTGCATGGAGAAGTGCCGCCGCAGCGTTACCAGGGGATTCATCGCAGCCGCGGCCCCCAGTACGTGCGCGGGGTCGTTGAGGGCAATGGCGACCCTCCGGGCAGCCACCTTTGGAATACCTACAGCGTGAACAAGGAGGACATTTGGGTCAGCCGTTTGCGCGTCCCGATTCTGGGCACGGCAGACGAGCACGTTAACGAGGATTTCGAGAAAGCTGGAACCGAGGCGGACCTTGAGCTGTGGAACCTCTATGTCCCCAAATGGGCGCCGATATCAATAGTAAGCGACCCTGAAAACTCCGGTAACAAGTGTCTCGAACTGCGTGATGAAGAGCCGTATGACCATGCAATCGCTGAACGGGCCTTTGCTCAAAGTCGCTTCGTAACCGTCCAGTTCAGGATTATGCTCGCTGAGCTTGGGCAGGGCAGAGTACTGGAATTCGAGGTGGTTGACGGAAAAGGAACAAGACCTATGCGGCTGCGCTTCGACAGGCGGTGGCTTTATATGGATAGGAAACTGATGGCCATAAATCCTGTGCCGGTGACTACCGGCAAATGGTATGACGTTGCCCTAAAGCTGGATTGCAAATCACAAAGTTACGACCTGGTGGTCAATGGGGATTGGGTCCGTAAAGATGTTGCGTTCGCTGAGAAGGTTGATTCGCTTGAAAGAATGGTCTTTAGAACAGGCCCTTATCGGGGCGACGTCCGTGCGCTGATTGTCGACAGCGAGCCGAGGCCGTCCGGTTTATACACCGAGGACCTGCCCGGCGCCGATTATAAAGCGCCGCTGAGCGTCTGCCTCATTGATGACGTTAAAACAAAAGGAAAATGAAATAACCAGGAAATGTAAAATGATTTTTAAATTCAAAAAGGAGATTACCATGAATGAGTTATCACGAAGAAAGTTTCTCAAAACAACCGCTGCGGGTATAGCGGTACCGTCGGCATTTTTGGCGGCGACTAGAAAAGGGCTCGCTGCGCCAAGCGAGCGAGTTCGCATGGCGGTGATCGGCGTCGGTGGACAGGGAAGTAATCATGCCGGGGATTGGGCCGGTATGAAGGAATGTGAGCTGGTGGCGGTCTGTGATGTGGACCCGAAACACCGGAATGAAGTGGCGAAGGACACTAATAGTAAGCCGATTGAGGATTATCGGCGTGTTCTGGATGACAAGAGCATCGATGCGATAAGCATTGCCACGCCGGACCACTGGCACGCGCCTGTTGCACTGGCGGCGCTGGTGGCGGGCAAGCACGTGTATGTCGAAAAGCCCTGCTGCCACAACATCAAAGAAGGGCAATTACTGGTCAAGGCCGCCAAGGAGTTCGGCAAGTGCGTCCAGCACGGTACTCAGTACCGCGGCAAGGGCGACACAATCGAAGGTATCAGGCAAATTCGGGAAGAAGGCATCATTGGCGACATGCTGCTGGTCAAGGCGATTAATCATCAGCGTCGCGGCAAGATTGGGCGAAAGCCGGTAACGGATCCGCCGGCCGGAGTAAATTATGACTTGTGGCTTGGACCGGCACCAGTTCATGGGTTCACGGAGAATCGCTGGCATTACAAATGGCACTGGTTCTGGGACTACGGCACCGGTGACATGGGCAATGACGGCGTCCACCAGGTCGATGTTGCCCGCTGGGGCGTGGGTCAGAAGTTCCCGAAAGTAGCATTAGTTTCCGGCGGCCAGCTCTGGTACGACGACGACCATGAGACGCCGGATACACAGACGGTCGTGTTCGAGTATGACGGCTGCCATCTGATTTTTGAGATGCGTCTGTGGACTCCGTACAAGCTGGAGGGCCATGACAACGGGGTCATCTTCTACGGCACGAAGGGCAAGATGGAAATCGGCCGTAAGGGCTGCCATGTCATCATTGACGGCAATAGCCAGAAAATCAAAGGCGAACGCAGCCCCGATATCAAGGAGAACTTCATCGACTGCATTAAAGCCAACGACCCTTCGAAACTGTTGGCGCCGATCGATGAAGGCTTTGCCTCGGCAGCGCTGTGCCATATCGGCAATATAGGTGTGCGTTTGGGCGGCGCCCGGTTGGAATACGACGGCAAGAACCACAGATTCATCGGCAACGACGAAGCCAACAAGTACATCAGCCGCAAGTACCGCAAAGGCTACGAATTGGCATATACCGGATAGACGGCGATTATTGTTCATTGTTCATCGCTCGCTGTTCATCGACCAACTATCAACAATGAACTATGAACTTACCGGTTATTCTGATTGTTGTGCTTCAAGCTAAAAACAGCTTGTTTAGCTTGCTCAGGGATTGTGTACGTTGAGATGAGCAGATATACATGAGAAATATGAAAACTGAAAATGAAGGGGAATCTATTATGTCACATTGGACGCGACGAAAATTCATGAAGGCCGCTGGAGCGTCTCTGGCGGCTTCGGCGGTGCCTTTTTTCGCGAGTAAGGCCGGCGGGGCGTCTGCAAACGAGACGGTTAACGTCGCCGTTGCGGGAGTCGGCGGCCGGGGTTCGGGCCATGCGGGCAGTTTCGCCAGTATGGCAAACAGCCGGCTGGTGGCCATCTGCGACGTTGATCCCAAGCGCCTGGAAAAGACGGCGAAGAACGTTTCGGAGCACGGACAGGTGAAGACTTACACGGATGTTCGCAGGATGCTGGAAGACAAGGATATTGACGCGGTAAGCATCGCCACGTGCGACCACTGGCACACGCCCATCGCGCTGGCGGCGATTATGTCGGGCAAGCACGTGTACGTGGAAAAGCCCAGCAGCCACACGGTTCACGAGGCGAATCTTCTGATGGAAGCGGCTAAGAAATACAACAAGTGCGTGCAGCACGGCACGCAGCGTCGCAGCAGCAGCGGCCTTATCGCAACCGCGAAAGCCCTGCGAGAAGGCATTATCGGCGACGTCTATATGGCTAAAGCCATCAACCACCAGCGGCGGCGTAAAATAGGCCGAGCCGAGCCGACCGATCCGCCTGAGGGCGTCAATTACGATCTGTGGCTGGGACCGGCTCCCAAGGTGCCGTTCACAAAAAACCGTTGGCATTACAAATGGCACTGGTTCTGGGATTACGGCGGTGGCGACCTCGTGAACGACGGCATCCATCACCTCGACCTGGCTGTTTGGGGTATGGGCATGGATAAGCAATATCCGACTGAGATAGTGACATCCGGCGGGCAGTTATGGTACGACGACGATCACGAAACGCCGGATACGCAGACCATCGTTTACGTCTACCCGAAAGTGCAGATCATGTATGAGATGCGGTTGTGGACACCTTATGATATGGGAGGTCACGGCAACGCGACGGTCTTTTACGGTACCGAGGGTTGGCTGGAAGGCACGACGGCCCACAAGGGCAAAGAAAAAATCAAAGTCCGCGCGGAAGATTACGGGGTCGAACCTGTCGAGGGCATCATGGAGAACTTCATCACCGCGGTGCGTAACGACGCCCCATCGATGCTGACTTCACCTATCGAGGTCGGCGCGGTATCGTCGATTCTGTGTAGCCTCGGCAACATCGGCACCCGGTTGGGTAATGCTACGTTGACCTATGATGGCAAGAGCCGGAAGATCACCAAATGTAGCAAAAATCTGAACAAGGCCAATGCCATGCTGACCAAGGAGTACCGCAGGCCGTACACGCTCGCCTACACGGGATAATCGCGATAAATGAGACTTTGATAAGCAGCCGTATTGACAGCATTTAAGAAAAAAAAGGAAATTGTCGGGTCTGAATCAATGCAAAAGCCTCTCAGGACAACGACCGCGGGCGTTGCAGCGTCGTCAGCCTGTTTGTTGATTGTGTTGCTATTTTCCCAAATTGCCTCGGCGGATCTGATTTGCCTGTATATGCATGTATTCACGGAAAACAGAGGGGGCATAAAGCTGGATTACTTCACTGTGGAATCAGAGCAGACCGACAGCGTCGCCATGCTCGACAACGTCTGGTACTGGATGGATGCTGGGTCCTCGATGCTCGATACTGGACGAGAATCGAGAAGCGAGGATCGAGAATCGAGGTGGGAGTTTATCTCTGGGGCTCTAAGCTATGGTCCGGCCAACTTAGCTGATACGTCGAAGGAGGGATTACCCGGCGACGATGCTGGTTTTCCTGAGATTGAGGTTCCTCCCGCTGGTCCGGAGCACGAGTGTGTGGTCCGGCATGTGATGGTTTACGACGAGCCGGGACGCTATGCAGGCTGGCCGGCAAATGGCGGATTCTGGATATGGGGCGATGAGATGGCGGTGGCTTTTGAGTGCGGCTGGTTCAAGGACAGGCCCGACTGGCAGGATGGCCACGCCCGCGACGGCAGCAGGGGTAACGAAGACATCGTCGCACGCAGCAGTGACGCAGGACTGACCTGGACTCATAAAAAATATGATATTATGAGCAGTGATGACGGTATACGGGACATTCCGCAAGGTTTGGATTTCGGCAATCCCGGCTTCGGATTCAAGTGTCAGGGTGAGAGGTTCTATTATACTTATGACCGCGGCAAGAGCTGGTCCGGGCCTTACAGGTTGAGAATAACAGGATTGTCCGGAGCCGACGAGAATATTGAATCTCACACCTGCTACATCATCAACGGAAAGAATGACGGGTACTTTTTCTTTGGGGTGGAACCGGATGACGCAGAGGACCGATTCTACTGTACCCGCACTATGAATGGGGGCAAAAGCTTTGAATTTCTGGGCTGGATATCGCCGCCTCCGGACAAGGCTCCAAATTACGAACGATGGGCGGTTTACTCGGCGGTCATGGCTTCAGAGAACCATTTGATCGCGGCGCTTCGCAGGAAGATCAACAAGAGAAGCGGCAGGATAAAACGGCTCAACTGGATTGATGTCTATGAATCAAAGGACAGCGGCAGGACGTGGAGCTTTCTTAGCAAGGTTGCCGATACGGACGTACCCAACAGCGATTTCAACGGCAATCCGCCCAGTCTTCTCAAACTCACCGACGGCAGACTGTGCGTCACCTACGGGTTCAGAGGCAAACCGTGTGTCATGTGCGCCAAGTTTAGCGCAGACAACGGTAAGACTTGGAGCGAGCCGGTTATCCTCCGAACAGGCGCGCGGAACTGGGATTTCGGCTACTCGCGCTCGCTGCAACGGCGCGATGGCAAAGTGGTCACCGTTTACTATTTTGCCACGCCGGATAACCGCGACCAGTTCATTACGGCGACTATCTGGGACCCAAGCAAAGTCAAGTGACTGATGTGAAAAACAAAACAATGACGAAACGTCGTTTTATTGGAAAGGAATACATTAGATGAAAAGAGTGAATTCAAGGACGAGTACCAAAATTTTGCTTGCCTTCGTTATGGTCAATTCTCTTCTTGCCTCACAACTGATGGCCGACGGGCCTGTGGGTTGGTGGAAGTTTGACGAGGGCAGCGGCACGAAAGCTGTGGATTCCAGCGGCAAGGGCAACCACGGCGAGATTTTCGGCGTCACTTCCTGGGTCGACGGCTATGTTGGCTCCGGCGCTTTGAAGATCACCGGCGGCGGCGTGAAGATTGCTGACAGTCCCCTGCTTCGTCCGCCGCAGTTTACGGTGGCGATGTGGGTCAACTTTTCTGCCCAGCAGCTTGCGTATGCCCGCATTTTTGAAAAAGGCAACGACAACCATGAGACCATCAACATCGTGGGCGGCGGCAATAGAATAAACTTCAGCATACTCGACGCCGAGCGCTCCGGTCATGGTCTTAACAGTCCCAAGCAGCTGGACGTCGGCAGGTGGTATCATCTGTCGGCTGTTTATGACGGCTCGGAAATGTCGATTTATATTGACGGCAAGGTTGCCAATAAGCAGACGGTGGGCAAGGTCGTGCCTTATCCGAGTGTGGACCAGCCTTTGGTGATAGGCAACCGCCCGCCGAATATGGACCGGCCTATGGACGCCGTGGTCGATGATATTCGAATGTACGACAGACCGCTGTCGGCGCAAGAGATCTGGGAACTCTACGCGTGGAAAGGCAAAGACCCTCACATTGCGGCCCTTCCCGAGCCGGCCGACGGCGCCACCGACGTTCTGCCTTCTCAGTCACTCAAATGGATGCCCGGCAGAGACGCGACATCGCACCACGTTTACTTTGGCGCTGAATATGATTCGGTTGCCGATGGCGGACCATCTTCCTGGTGTTATCATGGCGAGCGTTCAGGCGAACCATTCGATCCGGGCAAGCTCAAATTCTGGCGGACTTACTACTGGCGAATTGATGAGGTCAGTGGAGGCAAAAAGTGGAAGGGGGACGTATGGCGGTTTACTGTTATTGATGGGAAAGCGAGTAATCCCAGCCCCGGGGTGATGCTCAAGAATGTTGACACTGATGCGAAACTGAGCTGGAGCAAGGGCTCGCTGGCCATCTCGCACGAGGTATATTTCGGGACGGACGCCGATGAAGTGCGAAAGGCAACTTCGTCATCAAGAATATATAAGGGGACATTTGCCTTAGGCAAGGAAAGCTATGACCCCGGTCCCTTGAAAGAGGGAATGTACTATTACTGGCGTGTCGATGAGAAGTGCAAAGAAGGTACTGCGAAGGGAGACGTGTGGCAGTTTCGGACCAAGGGAGGCAACCTGGTACTGCAGGTTGACCTTGCTGTAAAGACGTGCGACAAGAAGGAACTTTATCCAGGCCTTGCAAAACCGGGATGGACGATATGGGCGGCGGATGCCTGGACGGATATGTATATGCACGACTATCAGGTTTTTCCGACAAAGGCCGACGGTTCACTGGATCCTGCGGGCATAAACGGTACCGGTGTGACACTATGGATGACCACCGGAAGCGAAGGGCAACTCGGTATCGGCGCAAAGGGTATCTGCCGGGATAACCTCGGGGGCGGGGGATGTCCCAGCGGAACGGCTGAAGGCGACCCTATCTGTAATAGCTGGGCTTATGGCGTTGACTGGGTAGGGCCTTACGCGGGTGACATATTGCTTGTATTCAAGGGATTGCCTGCCGGTACGTATGAACTGCTGAGTTATCACAATTTCTGGGAGCCGTGCACACAAAAGACTCGAAACTGTCTTGATTGTGTCTGTGGGATGCCGCCGATGCCGTCTATTACCGCCAATCCGCTGCCCGTCAAACAGGATGACTCTAACCAGAACCGCTCCGACAACATACTGAAAGGATACAGGGCGACTGTGCCGCCAGGAACCGGCAAAGGCGTCACGGCGATACAGAACGCCTATAACGTTGCCCCGCAGCACGTTTACTCCGACGATGAGCTGGTGCCTTCAGTGATAAAGTTTGCAACGGACGGTTCGGGAGTATTGATTATCTACCAGGCCGACAGGACCGAGCCTCTGTACCCCGACTGCGCTCGTCCCGGCAGGGAGGGGGCCCGCGGCATTCTCAATGCCTTCGAGCTCATTCAGGTCAGTAGCCCGTAAGCGAAGTATGCGCACCAGGCCGGTAATTCACAAGTTAACTCATAAGGAGTAAGCAAGATGAAGATTTGCATTGTGGTGCTGACGGCTCTGCTAATGAGTGCAGGCGCTTTTGCCGCTAAGTCCGACATTGAGCGCGGGGCAGACCGGATAGGCCGGAGCCCCGGGGTTCTGCGGGAATCGAACGAGGCCGATGCGACCATGCCGGGGCTGGTGGGAGTGATATGTGAGAAGAAGCATTTTGGCGAGCCCGCGTCGCAGGATGTGATCAAGCATATCAATCACAATTGGACGGGCGGTCCAGGTGACTGGTCTGGTTACTGGCAGGGTTACATTAAGGCTCCTTTTACCGGCGAGGTGACATTTGTCGCGGAGGTCGATAACGGTATCCGGCTGGCAGTCGACGACAAGATCGTTATCGACGGACTCGGCAGAGGCAAGGCCCGCATCGGTAATACCATGATGGTCAAAGGCAAGAAGTACCCGTTGAAGCTTTGGTACTTTCAGGATGGGGACCCGTCCTATCTTCGTCTTTACTGGAACTGGGCGGGCCGGGAAAAGGTGATTGTGGAAGAATCGGCCTTCTCTTACGGCCCCGAAGACGTCAAATATGCCATAAGCAAGCTTCCCGGCGATTACTGGGATTTCGATGAAGCACCGCTTCACTTCGATGGTACCGGCAGTGAGTCGCTGGACCTGGCCCACCAGGACGGGCGCCTGGCGCCGGCTGTCGGCGTGGAAAACTATCAGGTGTTTCGGTCCAACCGCGAGCATCCCGAGTTTACCGGCGGACTGAAGAATACTTACATCCACGCTCCGATGATCTGCTGGTGGAAGGGCAAATATTACCTTGAGTTTCTGGCGGCGCCGGTAAATGAGCACGACGCCGGCACGGTGACATTGATGACCAGCTCCGTTGACGGCAAGAACTGGGAGACGCCAAGGATACTATTCCCGGCGTTCAAGCCCCGGGGCGACAATCATCAGACGATATCGCATCAGCGGATGGGATTCTACGTATCGCCGGACAATCGTCTGCTGATATTGTCTTTTTATGGCCGCCACCCCTCACCGAACGAGGGCGACGGAGTCGGTCGTGCCGTGCGTGAGGTTTATAAAGACGGCAGTGTTGGGCCGCTTTATTTTATTCGTTATAACCGTCACGCAGGCTGGAACGAGACGAACACGCCGCATCCGTTTTATAAGACATCGCCTGATAAAGGTTTCATAAAAGTCTGCGAGACTCTGATGGCGAACAAGCTGATGGTTCAGCAGTGGTGGGAAGAGGACCGCAGCAAAGATGGATTTTATATATTGTCGGGTGAGAAGTTTAAGTGCAAGGCTTTCAACTGGTACACGCGCAAGGATAGGACCCTCGTGGGATTATTCAAAGCTGGTTACACGGCTTTCAGCACAGACGCAGGAAAAAGCTGGTCAGAGATAAGGAAACTACCGTCGGTTATCGTTGGCCACGCGAAGATGTGGGGCCAGCAGACTGAAGACGGTCGTTATGCGTTTGTTTATAACCCGCATTTTGAATGGCGTTATCCGCTGGTGGTGACTACGTCAGATGATGGCAGGGTCTTCGGCAATATGGCCTGTGCCCACGGCGAATTGCCGCCCCGGCGATACGACGGCGACGCAAAGGATGTGGGTCCGCAGTACGTGCGTGGAATCACGCAGGGCAACGGCAATCCTCCCGGCAATGATATGTGGCTCACTTACAGTATGAACAAGGAAGATATCTGGGTAAGCCGGGTTCCCGTTCCGATTCGGCACAAGGTTGATAGGTGGGTCAGCGACAATTTTGACCGGATGAAAGCCGGCGGTATTGTCACAGACTGGAATATCTACAGTCTCAAGTGGGCGCCGGTAGAAGTTGCGCAATTTCCGAGCGCAGCCGACAAGAGCCTGAAGCTAAGTGACACCGAGCCCTACGACTACGCCAGGGCGATAAGAGTTTTCCCGAATAGTAAGACGGCGACGGTTAAATTTGAACTGCTGGCCAGGCAGACAGACAACGGTCGTATGGATGTTGAGATATTAAGCAAGACCGGTGTGCGCCCGGTTCGGATCATGCTTACTGAAACCGGCGTGGTCGAGGCGGTTCGTGGTGATAAGAAGGTTGAGCTTTTGAAATATGAAGCCGATAGCTGGCTGTCATTCAAGATAGATGTTGACGCCGCTGTGGGCAAGTTCAGCGTGTCCATCAACGGCGGGTCTGTCCTGAAGGATGCCGCCTTTGCTGAAAAGACCGACGCTGTTCACAGGCTTTCGTTTCGCACGGGCAAGTATCGCAAACTTGGCATAGGACAGAGAGAGAACGAAGATGATCTTCCAAACGCCGGGGACCCCGTGAAAGAAGCAGTGTATTATATCAACAACGTGTCGATTGCACTCTAACGAATAAGTATATATAATCGGCCAATAACGCGTTAGCTCGTCTTATTGAGAAAGGGTAGGCACGATGCAATTTTTATCAACGGATGCTGCCGGAACCAGGAAAAACCGAGCGAGAAGTATTTTTCTGCTCCTCCTTTTTGTTCTGGCAGGCTTTGCCGGCGCGGCGAAGCAGCCCCCATCACTGGAAGAGTCGGCGGCGGAGCCAATCAAATATGTGGGAACAGAACAGACGGACAAGCGATTCTACGACGGTGCTCTGCGCCATGCGGTGGGCGTGCACCGATATCAGACCTTCCGGGCGAACCGCACCAATCCGTCGGAACCAGGTATGGTTGGCTGGACTTACAATCACCAGCCCTATCTGGCTTACTGGAACAGACAATTTTACCTGCAGTACCTAAGTGACTTGAAGCAGGAGCACGACCCGCCCGGTCGGACGCTGGTGATGACATCGAAAGACGGGCGCCATTGGTCGAATCCTCAGGTAGTATTCCCGGAATACGTGCTGCCGGAGATTAAACGCGATGATGTGTATGTCCCCAGCGGAGCATTTTCGGTCATGCACCAGAGGATGGGATTTTATGTGGCGCCGAATGGGCGATTACTGACACTGGCGTTTTACAGTTATTGTCCTACACCAAAGCACAGCCCCAACAACGGCAAAGGTCTTGGTCGGGTGGTGCGAGAGATTCACAAGGATGGCAGTTTCGGTCCAATTTACTTTATTCGCTACAACCGCCACGCGGGATGGAACGAGAGCAATACTCGGTATCCGTTTTACAAGCAGAGCAAGGATAAAGGCTTTTTGGAAGCGTGCGAGGCGCTTCTGGCCGATAAGCTGATGACGCTGCAATGGTGGGAGGAAGACCGGGCCGAAGATGGATTCTACACCATCAAACCCCAGCGACCCTTTCAGGCCAAGGCGCTTAGCTTTTGCCATCGTCCCGATGGAGTAGTTCTGGCCGTTTGGAAACGTCAGTGGTCGGCCCTGAGCGCGGATGAAGGCAGGACGTGGACCGAGCCCGTTCGCTCAGAGACGCTATGGACAACCGGCGCAAAGACCTGGATTCAGCGCACCGAAGACGGCAGATATGCTTTGGTATATGATCATTCCGCAACACAGAGAAATCGCTTTCCACTTACGGTGATGACGAGCGACGACTGCCGCAAATTCGACAACCTGTTGTGCCTGACGGGCGAAGTGCCTCCACAGCGTTATCAGGGTTTTCATAAGGACCTGGGGGTCCAGTACGTCCGCGGTATCCTGGAGGGCAACGGTGACCCGCCTGGTAAACACATCTGGAACACCTACAGCGTGAACAAGGAAGACATTTGGGTCAGCCGTACGCGGGTGCCGATTATGGGCACGGTGGACAAGCACGTGAATGAGACCTTCGATAACGCTGCCAGCGAAGCCGACCTTGAGTTGTGGAACCTGTACATTCCTAAATGGGCGGCGATTTCGATTGTTTCCAATCCCAAAAAGGACAACGACCGGTGTTTGCAGCTTCGAGATGAAGAGCCTCATGACTACACACTGGCAGAGCGGACCTTTCCCAAAAGCCGCAGCGTGACGGTTGATTTTCGCGTTCTCATCCAGGATGCGGGACACGGTGTACTGTGCTTCGAAGTTCACGATGGCCGTGGCCGCCGGCCTATGCGACTGCGTTTCTTCCCCAATTGGCTGTGGGTGGATCGAGGCAGAGTGGAGCAGCATCCAGTTCCCATCAGCACGGGGAAATGGCTGGATATCCGCCTTAAACTGGATTGCGATTCACAAAGCTACGATCTGGCGGTGAACGGAGATTGGGTGAAACGCAATGTCCCTTTCTGGGAGAAAGAAAAAGTTGAGAGCCTGGAGCGTCTGGTGTTTCGCACGGGACCGTGGCGAGGTTATGTCCCTGTACTGACTGTGGACCGTGAGCCGGCGCCGGGAATGCACCAGGAGGATCTGGCCGGCGCCGATTATAAAGTGCCTCTGAGCATCTACCTGGTCGACGACGTCAAGACAAACCGAAGGTGAAGTATGACATGTTAAAACATTACATTTAAGTTCACAGAGGAGATAGTAATGAATCGCAATATTGTTTTGTTACTGGTTATGTTTGCTATCTGTCTTGTGGGATTGCTGCTTGCCCGCAGTACCGTCCCGAGCGCTATGGCTTCACTTACCGAGCACGAGAAAAAGGCAGCCAGACAGCAAATACTAAACGGCGAAGGCCTTATAGGGACGTATTACAACGACGACGATTTCGACGAGCGGGAAACTGGGATGATAGATCTTCTGCCGACGATCGACTACAAATGGGGTGGCAGTCGCGGAAGTGACTGGTCGGCACGATGGTTCGGCTTCGTCAAAGGTCCGATTACCGGCGAAGTGACATTCATCGCCAAGGCACAGGACGGTATCCGCCTTACAATAGGTAATACCTTCGTTATCGACAGCCTAAAACAAGGCGGAATTCACACCGGCAAAGTAAATATGACACGCGGCCAAAAGGCGCCGGTAAAACTTGAGTTCGTATCCTCGACCAAGAATGCGCTTTTGCGTTTTTACTGGCAATGGGCCGGCAAGGAAAAAGAAATTATTCCGGCTTCGGCCCTGAGCCACAGCACCGAGGGACTTCCGAAGGAGTTTATGGTCTTCGATTTCGACAACAGGCCATCGGAGGACGGCAGCAAAGCCCCCGCAGGTTTCTCTGCGGAGCTGCCTGCATTTACGGGCGGTCAACCGCCATACGCTGACACCGACTATCACGATGGGTGTTTGCGCCCGGCCGTCGGTGTCCACAGTTTCGAGGTCATCCGTTGCAACCGCACTTATCCGAAACTTGTGACGGATGATATTCCGAGCTTCCCGGATGTCGGAATTGAGAATACAGGCTTTACATACAATCACGCTCCTATGCTGAGCTATTGGAAAGATAAATTCTGGCTGCTTTACCGAAGTGGCCCGGTACACGAACACCAGCAGCCTTGCTACGCCCTTATAACCTGGTCCGAGGACGGCAGAAATTGGCACAAGCCACAGACAATCTTCCCGGCTCAGAAATTTATCAATAAGAAAAAGGATGACAAAGAGCAGTACAGTATTTCGCATCAGCGTATGGGCTGGTACGTGTCACCGGAAGGCAAGTTGATAGCTTGCGCTTTTTACGGGATGCCCGGAACACCGAACGACGGCAAGGGTGTCGGAAGAGTGGTCAGGGAAGTCAAAGGCCCCGGCAAATACGGCCCGATCTATTTCGTTCGATACAATACGTTTCAGGGTTATGACAAGGACGATTCACCTCATTACCCGTACTACAAAAAAGCGCCGGACAAAGGTTTTGTTAAAGCTATCGATTCGCTGCTGGTGAATAAACTAATGGTCCAGCAATGGTACGAGGAAGACCGTGACAATGAGGGTAATTTCTTCTCCTTTGCAGGCGGCAATGTGCGTTACGCTAAGGCATTCAGCTGGTATACTCTTCCGGACGGAAAGATTGTCGGGATGTGGAAATGGAAGAAGATGGTCGTTGCGAACAGGTGGGAGCCCGGCGAAATCAGTCGCCAGGGTCAAGGCAAGGACATCTACTATGGCGGCGCCAAAATATGGGGGCAGCGCACGTCGGATGGCCGATACGCGCTGGTGTACAATCCGATAAAGAATACCACATGGCGTCATCCGTTATCAGTTACCACAAACGATGACGGCATGAACTTCGATACGTACTTCCTTAATGTGCACGGCGAAACGCCGCTTATGCGGTTTGGCGGCGCGAATAAGGACGGCGGCGGTGCCCAGTATGTTCGCGGGATTGTGCCGGGCAACGGCACGCCGCACGATGGGGCCATGTGGCTGACTTACTCATCAAACAAGGAAGATATCCGGGTGACCCGGGTTCCCGTTCCCGTAAAGGGGACTGTTGACAAAGATGTTAATGATGATTTTGAAGATATCAAACCGGGAGGAATCGTAACAGACTGGAACGTTTACTGCGGTATCTGGACACCGATTTCGGTGGTGAAAGACAAACGGAACAAGGTTCTGCGGCTGGCGGACAAGGCCCCTTACGACTATGCCAAAGCAGTACGCGTATTTCCTGAAACGACAAAAGCTGAGATTTCCTTTAGTTTGCGTCCGCACCAAAGAGGACACGGCGATTTTGAAATGGAAGTACTTAACTATAAGGGCCAAAGGCCTGTCCGCATCAAAATCGAAGGCAAAAGCGGCAAGATCAAGGCCAATAACGGCGCGGATTTGAGCGATGTCGCTTCATTCTCCCCAGGCAAATGGCTTAAATTCAACATTGCCGTTGACACGACCGCAGGCAAGTACGACCTGCAGCTCAACGGCAAGAAGGTCGTATCCGGCGCTTCATTTGCGGAAACGCTCGACAACACAGATAACCCATACAAGTCAAAATTCACTACACCAACTGTCGAGCGGATAGTGTTTCGCACCGGAGCTTACCGGCTGAAAGACTTCAGCAGATATGGTTTTGGCGCCAACGATTATCGCAAGAATGAGCCGGACCTGCCCGGCGCCGACGAGGCTGTTGATAATGCAGTTTTTGATATTGATGATTTCAGGACTATGTGTGTGAAAGAATAGTCGGCGATCAGAGGACAAACGTATTGTCGATAAGCTCGCGATTCACTATAAGCCCAAGCATGGCAGGTTGGCTCAATTTTGCTGAAATTGAACTTGGAGTTTTAACTACTCAAAAAGATTGACAATAAGAAAGCGAAGGGATAGCTCTTATGGATGGCAAAGAATTGATTCAAGCGTTGCACAGCGGCAAACGGATATACGGCACGTTGATTATTTCGACGTCGCCCAAATGGATCGAAGTGATGCGGGATTTGGATATCGATTGCGTTTTCATCGATACCGAGCATATCCCGCTGGACTGGCAGAAGCTGGGGTGGATGTGCCATACCTACAGAGGTTTGGGGATGGCGCCGATAGTGCGAATCCCCAGGCCGGACCCTTTTGAGGCCTGCCGGGTATTGGATATGGGAGCGGTGGGGGTTGTGGCGGCCTACATGGAGACCGCCGAACAGGTCAATCAACTGCGCAGTGCGGTGAAGCTTCGGCCGCTCAAGGGCAAGAAGCTGGAGCAGATACTGACGGGTAAGAGCAAACTCGAAGGGGAGTTTGCGGACTACATCAAGAAGTTCAATGAGGGTCACGTCTTGCTGGTGAATATTGAGAGCGTGCCGGCGGTGGAAGCGCTGGATGAGATACTGGCGGTGCCGGACCTGGACGGGGTGATGATTGGACCGCATGATTTGTCGTGCAGCCTCGGGATACCGGAGCAGTACGACCATCCGCTTTTCGCCGAAGCTATGCAGCAAATCATCAGTAAGGCCAGGGCAAAGAATATAGGTGTGGGCATTCACAATCTGCCGCGGGTGGACCAGGAGGTCAAATGGGGCAAAGCCGGGCTGAATATGATTTTGCGCCTGGCGGATATGACACTGTTCAGGCGTGCGCTGGATGAGGACTTGACCAAGATTCGCGAAGCCCTTGGGGAGAAGGCGTCAGGAGAACAACTGGGTGACATTGTGCTCTGAACCGAATAAGCTATTTTTTTTGGGGCCGATTATGGAGTTAGCTAAGCGTTTGTCGAAACTTGGAACTGAGACCGCATTTGCCGTTTCCGCTGAAGCAGCAAAACATCTTGAACAAGGCAATACAGTCTATCCTTTCCACCTCGGAGATATGAATATCAAAACTCCGGACAATATCATTGAAGCTACTTACAAGGCGATGAGAGACGGCAAGACCGGCTATTGTCCAAATTACGGTATTCCAAAGTTACGCCAGCTCGTTGCCGAGGACATCAATCGAAGCCACGGCACTGATTACACGATTGATAACGTAGCCATTCAACCGGGCGGTAAACCGACGATAAGCAAGTTTTTTATGGCTATGATGAATGCCGGGGATGAAGTCCTTTATCCGAACCCGGGCTACCCTATTTATGAGTCACAAATTGAGTTTCAAGGTGGTCTTGCCCTGCCCTATACTTATCACGAAGGAAAGGACAACTTCGAGCTGGATATAGACGAGATCGAGAAGAAAATTACTGAGCGCACGAAGTTAATTGTGGTAAACGACCTTCAAAATCCAACAGGCGCCGAAGCATCGCCACAGGAGCTGGAGGCACTGGCTGATTTAAGTAAGCGGCACGACCTTTTTGTGCTTTGTGATGAGGCCTATTTTGACATTCGCTATGAAGGCAAATCCCGTTCCCTGGCCTCTTTACCCGGGATGGCGGAAAGATGCTTGCTCCTGTACACGTTCAGCAAGAAATTCGCGATGACCGGCTGGCGGCTCGGTGCTACTATTGGGCCCAAAGAGGTGATTGACGTAATAGCAAAACTTAATGTCAATGATGAATCCTGCTCCAATCATTTTATTCAATACGGCGCTATTGAGGCACTGACCGGTGACCAGTCCGGAGCAAGAGAAATTGTCAATACACTGCAGGCCCGGCGGGACATAACTGTTTCAATGCTGAATTCTATCGACGGCGTCAGATGTTATAAACCTAACGCCACTTTTTATCTCTTCCCGAACGTAACGGATCTAATGAAACGCAAAGGCTTCGATGATTATGGGCAGTTTCGCAAGGCTGCGTTGCGCGAAACGGGCGTTTCTTTCTGCACTCGGTTGCATTTCGGCAGGCCCTTACCGGGCGAGTCGCAGTTATACATCCGCTTTGCCTACTCAGGCATTGATGTTGATGATATCAAAGAAGGACTAACCAGGTTCAAAAAATGGCTTGAAAGTTAGAACAAAACACCTTGCGGTTATACTGGTTCAAAACGTTATTTCCGATGTGAGCAAGAGGATGGTTTTTTGAACGACCATTGGCCGAAGTGACAGATTAGCATCTATTTGCAGGATGTTGGAGAATGGATATTAAACAACTTCAATCTGCGGCACGCAGGATGCGGGCCTATAACATCCTGGCAATTCACTGTGCCGGCTCCGGCCATCCGGGCGGCACCCTTTCCATTATGGATATAGCTGCCGCACTTTATCTTGAGGTAATGAAACACGACCCACACAACCCCGACTGGCAGCAGCGTGACCGCTGTATATGGTCGGCAGGTCACAAAACACCTGCCTTGTACGTGGCCTTGGCGACAACCGGCTACTGCAAGATGGAGGATGTGATTACGGGACTGAGAAAACTCGACAGTCCCTATGAAGGTCACCCTCACTGGCTGAAGCTCCCCGGTATTGAAGTCTCAACCGGCTCCCTCGGACAGGGACTTGGCTTCGCCGTCGGTCAGGCCCTCGACGCCAAAGAACGCAATCTTGATTATACCACTTACTGCATCCTCGGCGACGGCGAGCACGACGAGGGCAGCGTGTGGGAAGCTATCATGGCTGCCGGCAATTTCAAATTGGATAACCTCGTAGCTATAGTCGATAAGAACGGTCTGCAGATTGACGGGCCAACCAGGGAAGTTATGGATATTGACCCTCTTGACGAGAAGTATAAGGCATTCAATTGGCACGTCATCACCATCGACGGCCATGATATGAAGCAGATCCTCGACGCCTTCCGTCAGGCACAAGACAACAAAGGCAAACCGACATGTATCATCGCGCAGACGATAAAAGGCAAAGGCGTCTCCTTTATGGAAAACCAGGTAGGCTGGCACGGCGTCGCTACCAGGGGCCGCCAGCAGCTTGACCAGGCCCTGGCCGATATCGGCGCCGAAGAGGTCACCAAAGAGTTTGTTGACAGGATGCTGACTCTGTCCGACGAAACTAATCGGCTTAATGAAGCGAAAACGAAGGATTCGCTTCCTAAGTTCTCACGCGACTTTTGGTGGAACAGCGAAGAGCAGATGAAGGTCGAAATGGACCCCACCCGCATGGGATTTGGTCGTGCCCTTGACGAGATTGGCGATGATGAGCGATTGTGTACCCTGCATGGCGACATTTCCGCAAGCATAAAGATTACCGATTTTGAGGCCGGCCATCCCGAACGCAAATCGCGTGTATATAGCCTGGGTATTGCTGAACAAAATATGGTTAGTGTCGCCTGCGGCCTGGCTCGAAATGGGCGAATTCCCATAGGCGGTACCTACGGTGTTTTCGCATCCGGCCGATGCTGGGACCAATTGCGAACAACAGCTTGTTACAGCAATCTCAACATCAAGATGGCCGGTGCTCACGGCGGCGTATCTGTCGGCCCAGACGGGGCCACACACCAGGCGCTCGAAGAAATAGCTTTGATGAATATCTTGCCTAACATGCACCTGGCCGTTCCTGCTGATTCAGTGGAAACCAAGAAAGCTGCTAAAGCTATCATTCTCGATGTTGTCGGCCCAGGTTATATTCGCTATGCGCGGGAGGCCACGCCGATTGTGACTACCGATGATACACCTTACGAATGGGGCCTCGCGAACATCATACGATACCGTGGTGCAAAGCCCAGGTTTATCGATGCTTTCGAGACAGTCCTTTCAACGCAATACCAGAACGAAAACGAGCATATCGCTATTATTGCTTGTGGGCCTATGGTACCCGAGGCCATGCGTGCCGCCTACATTCTTAAAGCCGAGTATGATTTGGAAGCGCGAATCATCAACATACACACCATAAAGCCACTCGATCGTGCGGTCATCAAAGACGCCGTCAAAGACATAGGCGTGCTCATCACCGTCGAGGAGCACCAAACCGGCGGTTTTGGCTCCATAATCGCCGCCGCAGCCTGTGTCGAAAAAGAGTTTAATGACTCGCTTAAGATTGATATGGTTGGTGTTGATAATTGTTTCGGCCAATCAGCACCGCCCTGGCAGCTCCTGAGAAAATTCGGCTTAACCGCTGAGCACATCACCCGGCGTGCCTTGGTTTTGACGAAAGAGCTTGGTTCAGCAGACCGACAGAATTGCAAATGACCGCTAAATCAGAGAAAGGATATATCATGAACAAGCAAGTATTTGGGATCCTGACCTCGTTGGCAAAAAGGGTGGAAAAAAGAAATGACGCCATGTAAAATGAAAGCCTGAGACAACGCAGTAAATCTTGGTCGTAGGTTGTTATATTTTTTATATGGTTTCTTTGTGATTAGGGAGAAGTATTAATTGCTATGGACGAGAAACTTGACGTGGAAATAACCAGCGAGGGAGGCGTTGCAGTGGTGGCGTTCAAGGCTGCTTCAATAAGTCATGTGGAAGGAATAGACGCCGCTTCCAAACAAATAAAGGAATTTGTTGAAGAGAACCATCCGAAGAAGATAGTATTTGACTTTGAGCAAGTAAAGTTTTTCTCTTCGCAGGTATTGGGGCTGCTTCTGGACATCCGAGCCAAATTACAAACGTATAACGGTGAGGTTGTGATAAGTGCGATAAATCCGCAGCTATACAGGGTCTTCAAAATAACCAATCTTGATAAGATTTTTAGATTTTTCCCGGATAAGGAAAGTGCCGTCAAAGGTAATGAGCACAGATCGGATTGCATTTGATTGGAGAGGTTGAAGTTATGTATATTGCAACACAATTTTCGGTTTTTATGGTCAATAAACCGGGTGTGTTAGCTCAGGTTCTGGGCGAATTCGCGCGAGCTAAGATTAACGTCATAGCCATAACGATGATGGATTCTGTGGAACACGGCGTTATGAGAGTGGTCTTTGCCGCGCCTGAAAGGGCAAAAGAGGTCTTGTCGAAAGTGAATATGCCCTACAACGAGACGGACGTTTTGTGTGTGAATCTGGACAATCGATCCGGAGCGCTTGCAACGGTGGCGGAAAGATTAGCTAAGAACCACATAAATATCTCATACGCGTATTGCACAGCGGGCGCAAAGGGCGGTCGAACCACCGGTGTTTTGAAAGTTGCTGATGTGAAAAAAGCAATGAGGGTTCTTCAGCAAGAACATAAGGGGAACAGCAAGTCACGACCGGTGCTCAGACGCTCGCAGGCTTCGAGAAAGTAGCTGTTATGTGCAACTGCTGTGCAGGCTGGGATGGCAAGCTATAGCTGCAAGTCAAAAACCAATCGCTGCTCGGCCGTCAGGTTTTTTTACAATCCATTGTGCCGGTTCCCAAACACATTTGACCGCGGTTGAGACCCCTGCGAAGATACCGCAAAATGGGAACCTAATAGATAATCGCGGTTGTTTCCTCAATCTTCCTGATAATTTCGGTCGCATCGCCAGAGTCAGATACATAGCTGTCAAAACCCTTCTGCAATAGAGCGGTGGCCTCAGACTCGCTTAATTGGTTCGCAAGGGCTATAACCTTGATGGTCTGCAAATCCTCATTGGCACGGATGTTTTTGCAGATGTCCATTGCGGCTATATCTTCAGCCAGGAGATTTATCAATAAGACATGCGGAGCAAATTTCTGGGCGACCGAGCCTGTCTCAAAATTGCTCCGAACGGTTTGCACTTCATAATCGCCCTTGGTTCTCAAAGTATCAGCCAAAGCTGAGGCTGCATCGGCGTCGCTGTCCACTATAAGCACGCGCATCTTACCGACCGGCAGTGCTGTCGTAGGCATATTATGCACTTTCATAAACCGAATCAGCTCGCTGACGGGTATTCGTCGGTCCTTGCTGCCCGGTATCCGATAGCCCTTCAGTTGACCGCTGTCAAACCACTTCGAGACCGTCCGAGGTGCGACGTTACAAATCTTGGCCACATCGCCTGTCGTTAGTACGTTTTTTCCTTTTGCCATATTCTGGTCCCCATCACTTTGCATTTAAGCCGTATCTTTATTCGGCCTTAATTCAGGGGCTGTTTAACACTGAAATCCCAATCTCCAACTTTGTGCCCAATAAGCTATCGTTGCTAAAATTGTACGTCCCATAAGTGCCGTTGGTTGCTGCACAAAGAGCTAAAATTGCAAAGCAACAGTTATTTTGGTAAGCGTTCAGGCAGTTTTAGCTAAATTGCCTGCTGTTTTTATTAATGATGGAGCCGGATTGCCATCCAAATGGTAGCGACACGCATCACGCAAATATTCAATAACGCTTCGCCCCTGCA
>Ga0114930_10000197_pt1 | contig 65931 bp, 57 predicted proteins | sample AnhtaG_FD_87300 | JGI IMG/M metagenome (GOLD analysis project Ga0114930, IMG submission 87300) | Deep subsurface microbial communities from Anholt, Denmark to uncover new lineages of life (NeLLi) - Anholt_01485 metaG | ecosystem: Environmental > Aquatic > Marine > Oceanic > Sediment | place...
TAGTATCTGTTGCGGAAAGTAAAAACCGATGATGTCACCCCTGCGAAATCAGGGGTCCAGAGCGAAAAAGCTGGATTCCCGCTTTCGCGGGAATGACAAATGCGTTTTCCGCAACAGGAACTAATTAGCCGTGAAGAAGGTTGTTCGGTCTTTTTCGGTGGAATCAACAAGTCCGTGCTGCTGGAAATGAGCGAGATACTTCAGGGCCTCGGCGGGCGGGATGCCGAGGGCTGAGCAAATATCGCTGAGCGTACAAGGCCTGCGTTTCAGCATTGATAAGAGGTCCTGGGCTTTGTGCTGAATGTGCTTTCCGCCGGCGAGCGACGAGAAATCGGCGATAACCTCGGCTTTGGTGCTTAGCTGAGCGGCTATAGCGTGCAGCTTTTCAGCACTCAATCTTTTGAGACCAGGCTGGGCTGTAGGCCGCACGGCAGTATTAAGCTGGACCTTATCCGGGCGAATCCGGTCTATGGCATGTTTGATTGGGGCGAGCTGGTCGGCGGCAGTATTTACGCCTTCGACCAGGAAAACTTCAAGCCATATCCGGCCGGCAAATTCGTTTCTAAATGCGGACAATCCGGCAATCAGCATTTCGATACTGATATCAGGGTGGGGACGATTTATCTTTCGGAAAGTGTCTTGGTCGGCGGCATCCAGGGAAGGCAAAACGACATCAGCTTGCGCACAGTCGGCCCGCACGTCATCTCTGTATAGGAGCGTGCCGTTTGTCAGTACGGCCACGGGAATATCGGTAAGCTGCTTTATTCCGGCTATAAGCTCACCGAGTCGGGAATTCAGGGTCGGCTCGCCGGAACCGCTGATGGTGATAAAGTCGGCCTGCAATCCCCGGGCTACCATCGTGGTCAGCTCATCCAGGACGGGCTTAAGAGGTACGTATTCGCTGCGTTCGATGGTCTTTTTAGAGGTTCGGCCAATCTGGCAGTAGATGCAATCGAGTGTGCATACCTTAAAGGGCACAATATCGACACCGAGGCTTCGGTGGAGCCTTCGTGATGGCACGGGTCCGTACAAATATTTTTTCTCTTCAGCCATTAGCGTGCTTATCCCAATGCCCTTATGATTCTTGTTCTTATGCCTGCGGGCCTGGCACCTTCTGGCACGAGACAGTTGACGGCCTGTGGTATGACCTCGATTTGGATGGGCAAAGCGGGCCCAGGGTCGCCATCAATCTCGGTGGCTATGTCAGGGACGTGCGAGCTTACAGTGATGTTTTTGCCCTGCCGGTAAATAACGTCTGCGCCGTGCGTGTGCTGTTTTAGAACGGTCATCAAGGAGTGCTTCAGCAAGTGGACCTGCGAGGTGCATTTATAAATGCAAACATCCAACAAGCCGTCGCCGAAATCGGCGTAGTGCAGTATCTGGAGTCCGACGGCATATCTTGAAATATTTCCGACAAAAACGAGTGCGCGGCCATCGAAGATCTGTTGTCCGTCTACCTGGACCTTCATTGGATGGAACTTATACTTCCAGAAAGTTCGCCAGATGGGCCAGAAGTAATCCAAGTAATCAATATGTCCTTTGCGCTGCTGACTGACACGTTTGACTACCTGGCCGTCAAACCCAAAACCGGCTATGGAGGTAAAACATCTTCCGTTTGCGCTTCCGAGGTCCAAAGGTCGGATGCAGCCTGCTTCGAAAGTCTTTATTATGGTTTTTAATTTTTCATCGAAACCCAGCTCGTTTGCGAGCAGATTTTCGGTTCCCAGAGGCACTATGAGCAGTGGCTTATCGCTTCCTTCGAGGCCGTGCGCGACCTCTCTGACGGTGCCGTCACCACCGACGACAACAACCATTGCACAGTGGTAATCGACGGCGGCATCGGTAGCCAACTCGCAGGCATGTTCCAGAGAAGTGGTCAGGCTAACCCTGAGCTCAAAACCTTTTCCGGCAAGATATCGCTGGAACAGCCGGCCTGTCAATTTACTGCTGCTGGCCCCGGACTTGGGGTTGACGATATAGGCAATATAACCATCATCTGGTTTCATAATTACTACTCTGCGTTTTGCCGGCTGATTTTTTCTGCGACCAAAGATGCATAACTGTCCGTGATATGCGGCAGAGCTGCAAGTCCCAGATTCCTTTGTACGTCAGCAATTTTTTCTGCGTCGGGCCCTTCAATTTCCACGAAGCAGCCTAACAACGGCAATTCGTCCAGCGCAACTTCGCAGTCAGCAAGGCGCCAGATTCGGCGTTTTTTTTCAACAACCAATACTTTCTCATAATCAATAGCTGAGAGCAGTTTCCGGGCCGAATCTGCATCGCTGATTTCAATTTCTATCTCCCGCCTTTTTTTGAAGTCACTTTTTTCTCTGGCACCCTTATAAGTCAAAAATGTTTTCTGAGCATCACCGACCTGCTGCCGGCGCAGCCGCAGGCATTTATCGGTATTTGTTAAGGTTCTGTTGGCATCGTCGAAATAGGAATCTGTCTGCTGCTGCTGTGCCAAAAATTCAGCACCCAGCTCTGCTAACCTGTTTGCCACTTCCTCGTGCGATTCAACCTTCAGCTTTGCTTCAATCTCGGCAGACATCAATTTATTTACTATTTCCTATTGACTATTTATTGTTTTGAGATTGCTTCGTCGCTTTGCTCCTCGCAATGCCGTGGTAAGACTATGTTGACCAACCTGGATTTGATAACGATAATTTTCTCAGGGTCCCTGCCGGCCATCGCGGCAATTATCTTCTCGCCGGTCAGGGCTCTTTGTTTTATTTGCTCTTCGTCAGCGTCGGCTGGAATGACTATTCTGTCCCTGATTTTTCCGTTGACCTGGACGGCCAATTCGATTTGTTTTTCTTTGATAAGGTCTTTGTCGTACTGCGGCCAAGGCTCGTAAGCGAGGTTTTTCTCATTTCCCAGCTTCTGCCAGAGTTCTTCGGCAATGTGAGGAGCGAAGGGGGCAAGAATTAAAACAAATTTCTCAACGACCGAGCGAGGCCTGATTCCCTGCTTGCTCAGGTGATTTACGAATATCATCATCGCGCTTATCGCCGTATTAAAGCCGAAGGTTTCGATGTCATCACTCACTTTTTTTATGGTCTGATTCAAGAGTCTGAGCGTTGCCTCATCGGCATCGGCTTGTTTTACTGCCTCGCAGATTTGGCCTGTATCCTCGTCAACAGTTAATCGCCAGAGCTTCTGGAGAAAGCGGTGCACGCCTTCGACGCCCTGCATATTCCAGGGCTTGGTAGCTTCGAGCGGGCCCATAAACATTTCATAGAGCCGCATCGAATCGGCACCGTAACCGGCAATAACCCTGTCGGGATTGACAACATTGCCGCGTGACTTGCTCATTTTCTGGCCGTCTTCGCCCAAAATCATTCCCTGATTGACGAGCTTTTTGAAGGGCTCTTTGGTGGTGACGTATCCGAGGTCGTAGAGCAATTTATGCCAGAACCGTGCGTACAAAAGATGGAGCACTGCGTGTTCGGCGCCTCCGATATACAAATCGACAGGCATCCAGTACTTTTCCTTTTCCGGCGCCAAGATTTGCTGTTGATTATTGGGGTCGAGATAGCGCAAATAATACCAGCAACTGCCGGCCCACTGGGGCATAGTGTTTGTTTCGCGTTTTGCTTTTGAGCCGTTTGGGAGTGACACGTTTGTCCAACTATCAACATTAGCCAACGGCGACTCACCTGTGCCGGCCGGCTTATAGTTTTCAACTTCCGGCAGCTCCAGAGGCAGGTCTTGTTCCGAGAGGCCGAGGATGCCGCCGTCTTGGGTATGTAAAATGGGGAACGGCTCACCCCAGTAGCGCTGCCTGCTGAAAAGCCAGTCTCGCAGTTTATAGTTAACGGCCTTTTGGCCAAGTCTCCTTTTCGCAAGCCAGTCTGTAATCTGCTCTTTGAACTCAGCCGTAGGCAAACCATTAAACTGGCCGGAGTTTATTGCCTTACCATCACCGACGAAACATAACTGGGCCTGCCTGACCAACTCAGCAAGTTCGGCATCATCAGGTTCAACAACTGGAATGATTGGCAGGTCGAATTTTCTGGCGAACTCGAAATCTCTTTCATCGTGGGCCGGCACCGACATAATCGCACCGGTGCCGTAGCTTATCAGAACATAGTCGCTTATCCAGATTGGTATTTTTTCATTGTTTACGGGGTTTATTGCGTAAGCGCCGACGAAAACGCCGGTTTTTTCTTTAGCCAAGTCTGTGCGGTCCAAATCGCTTTTACGCGCGGCCTCCTGACGATATTTTTTAACTGCCTCTTTTCGTTCATCGGTTGTAATCATATCCACCACTTCGAGCTCAGGTGCGAACACCATATAAGTAGCACCAAAAAGAGTATCCGGACGGGTCGTAAATACCCAAAGATCCCAGTCACAATTTTCTATTTCAAATTTAACTTCCGCCCCGATGCTTTTGCCTATCCAGTCGATTTGCAGTTTCTTGATGGACTCGGGCCAATCCACGTCGGCCAAATCTTCGAGCAGTCTTTCGGCGTATTTTGTTATCCGCAGCATCCACTGGCGCATCGGCTTTCTGATTACCGGATGCCCGCCGCGCTCACTGACGCCGCCGACGACTTCTTCATTTGCGAGAACCGTTCCCAAAGCCGGACACCAGTTCACAGGTACCTTGGCCTCATAAGCAAGGCGGTGGTCGTTTATGAACGTTTGTTTCTCGGCGTCGCTTAAACCATCCGGAATGGGCAATTCTTCAATGGGCCTGGCTTTTTGTTCGGCATCATCGAAGCAGCTATTGAAAAATTTCAAGAATATCCACTGTGTCCACTTGTAGTAATTCGGGTCGGTAGTATTGACTTCGCGGTCCCAGTCGTAGCTGAAACCGAGAGATTTGATTTGCCTTCGAATATTATCTACGTTTTTTTCTGTCGTCTCTTTAGGATTGGTGCTGGTCTCGACGGCATACTGTTCTGCCGGCAGGCCGAATGCGTCCCAGCCCATAGGGTGCAGAACGTTGAAACCTCTCATTCGTTTGTATCGGGCGACAATATCGCTGGCGGTGTAGCCTTCGGGATGACCGACGTGCAGGCCCTGGCCGCTCGGATAGGGAAACATATCCAGCACGTAATACTTTGGCCTGGCGTTATCGCAGTCCCGGGCTTTGAATGTTTTGTTCTCTTGCCAGAACTGCTGCCACTTTTTTTCTACTGCATTGAAATTATAGCTGCCTTTTTTCTGACTCATTCGTTTTGGCTCCCTGTAGGCGAATTAGCAATCTAATGCAGCGCGTGTGGGCAAGTGTTGTCGCTGCAACCGTGGCAGCGCTTCGAATCACCTTGCTTAACACCGGCTGAGAATACCGACAGTTGCCTGGTCAGGTTTCTACTGCCGCAGTATGCGCATCTCTTGTTGGCTCTGGCGGAGGAGTTTTCCAGAAACTCACTAAGCTTGCCACACTTGTCGCATTTGTATTCATAAATCGGCATAATAGTCCCGAATCAACAAAAAATCGGGGAGACTGGATTTGAACCAGCGACCTCTGCGTCCCGAACGCAGCGCTCTGGCCAAACTGAGCTACTCCCCGGTAAACGTTAAGAAAGCAAGTTTATCACATAATCTGTGGAATTGCAAGCTACAATAAGTTAATGGGGTCGATATCTATGGCGAGCTTTACGGCCGGTCGTACAGGTGGTGCTGTTCGCAAGGCGGTGAATAATCGCTGGATGATCTCGGGCTGCGGGGCCTGGATGATAATCTGCATTCTGTGGAAACGCTGGATTCGACTTATGACCGCCGGTACGGGGCCCCGGACAGTTACTTTCAGGTTTTGGGGCTGGACGATGTCGTCTATTCTTTGGCGCATCCGGCGGGAGGCGCTGTCGAGCTTGTCAAAATCCTTGTCGCGCATAATGATAGCGGCCAGGCGCCAGAAGGGGGGCAGGTTACAGGCCTTTCGATGCTTCAATTCTTCGTTGACGAAGCCTGTGTAGTCATTGTTGAGAGCAAATCGAATGGCGGGCTGATCGGGCAGAAAGGTTTGCACAAAGACTGTGCCTTTTTTGGCCGAGCGGCCTGCGCGACCAGCGACCTGGGAAATCAATTGAAATGTGCGCTCGTTTGCCCGGAAATCCGGCAGATAAAGGGAAGTATCGGCGCTGATAATGCCTACCAGTGTCACGTTGGGAAAATGCAGACCCTTGGCCAACATCTGCGTGCCGGCGAGTATGTCGATTCGGCCGTCACCAAAGTCTTTGAGGATGCGGTAATAATCTTTGCCTGCCATAGAATCGCTGTCAACTCTGGATACGCAGGCTTCGGGAAACTTTCGCGCCAGCTCTTCTTCGAGTCGCTGCGAGCCAAGGCCAATCATAGCCATTCCTTTACCGCATAAGGGACATTTTTGGGGCACAAGTGTCTGGGCCAGGCAATAGTGACATACGGCGTAACCATAATCGATATGTTTTCCGGTAATCGTTTGTATTCGGCTGTCGCCGCGGGTCCTCGATTTATGAAAGGTCAATGTCACGTCACAATTTCGGCAGTGCAGGGTATGTTTACAAGACGGGCAGAACACAAAATTGCTGTAACCTCGCCGGTTCAAAAGCAGAATTGCCTGTTCTTTTTTGGCGAGAGTTTTTTTCAGATGTTCGGCCAACGGCCCGCTTATCAAATTAATGCCCCTCTGTGTGGAATATCCCTGACGTAAATCGATAAGTCTCATTTCGGGAAAGGCAAAGTCCATCACTCTTTTTGGCAGAGACGCCAGATGAAAATGCTTTTTGCTTCGGCAGTTTGATAATGTTTCCAGGGACGGCGTAGCGCTGCCCAAAATGCAGTGGGCATTTGCGAGCTGCGCCCGCTTTATGGCCACGTCTCTGCCGCTATATCGCGGTGTGGTATCCTGTTTATAGCTGGGCTCATGCTCCTCATCGACAACGACAAGTCCGAGCCTCGGCAGGGGGGCAAAGACAGCCGAGCGGGCGCCGATGACGACGTCAGCTTTGCCGGCTCTAATTTTGCGCCACTGCACATTTCGCTGAGAAGCGGTCAGGGCCGAATGCATTACAGCGATTCTCTTGAACCGCGTGCTGAAGCGCTGAACGGTCTGGGCCGTAAGGGCGATTTCGGGAAGCAGCATGATAGCAGTCCTGCCTTTTCGCAGAAGCGCCTCGATGGCTCTTATGTAAAGCTCGGTTTTGCCGCTGTCGGTGACGCCGTGCAGCAGGGTAACTGCAAACCTGCCTGAGGCGATTTGAGCATTGAAGTGAGCTAACGCTTTTTGCTGCTCGGCGTTGAGTACCACGGTCTCTGTTTTTGTTGCCATGCCTTCTGGAACAGCAGGCAAAGCTTTCAATATCGTCCTCCGGACTATTTTGACTATCTGTTTTTCAGCTAATCTCTTTACGGGCACAGTGCTGGAGCCAAGCACTTTGAGAAAAGCCTGCAGTTCCAGGGCTGAATCGGAGGCAAAGGCTTTTTGTTCCCGCAGGGCTCTGACGATCTGTTTTTGTTTGCTGCCCCTTACTTGCTCGATTACCTTTTCGAGGTCTGGGGGGCTGACTGCAAGATAGATTTGCTTTTGGCTTCTGGCACCGGCGGCTTTCTTAACGCCGGCGGGCACCATTGCGGCCAGGACCTGACCTAACGGACAAATATAATAACTGCTAATCCACTTCGCCAGTTTCATCAGGTCGGAACCCAAAAGGGGCTGCTCGTCGATTATCCTGGTGACTTGTTTGAGCCGGCGTGCTTTGGCGTGCGAGATAAAAGAGTCTTTGAGCGGAATATCCGCCGCGACACAAAACCCGATTTCGGGTTTGTTTTTCCTTCCGAACGGCGCCTCAACGCGTTGGCCAACCTGGATGGGCCAAATCTCGTTCGGCACAGCGTAGTCGAACTCAGTATCGACTGCCGATTCAAACGCAACACGGATAATATGATTGCAAACAGGCTGTTCGGGTTTTTCTATTTCAAACAAACTGTTGGTTCCGAGTCTGGTCATAGTCTGGCGGCGATTGTCGCAGCCTGAGATAGTAATGTCAAGATTTCAGAATTGCGGCCTGCGGCTGTTTGCACTTGCATGCCGAATGGAACGAAAAATCTAAATTGCCTGTCGTCTGGATGCTTTTTTGGCTTTGACCACAGGAGAGAAAGTTTATAATGTCTTTGTATTCGGCATTTTTCTGCGAGAGAACGCCTGATAAGGATATTAGGTATGAACAGCAAATGGCTCATGTCGATAGTCTGTGCGCTGTTTGCTTTGCTTGCACTTGGCGGCTGCTGCGAGCCCGCTGACGAGCCTGTGATAATTGACGTGCCTGAAGGTGAGGCGGGGGTTCGGCATAGTATTGTCGGCACATCAATTGAGAACCGGGCGATTGAATGCCTTATGGTCGGCGAAGGACAGGATGTGACGTTCATCCTGACGGCCATACATGGGGACGAGCCGGCGGGGATACCGCTTGTGTATCGGCTGGCAAAGTATCTCCGACAATGCCCGCATCTGCTGCAGGGACGTAAGGTTGTGCTTTTGCCAGTGGCGAACCCGGATGGGGTCGCCCACAACAATCGTTTGAACGCCCGCGGGGTCGACCTGAACCGAAATTTTCCGACGGCCAACCGTATTAACAACGCAGTGCACGGCTACGCCGCTATTTCTGAGCCGGAAGCCCGCGTTATCGAGCAACTCATCGGCGAATATGCTCCCGAGCGCATTGTCAGTATTCACCAGTTGACGGACACGGGTCCCGAAGCCCTGTCCCACCGCGTGCCCAAGGGCTGCATCGACTACGACGGTCCCGCAAAGGCGCTTGCCGAGCGTATGGCTGAATACTGTGATTTGCCTGTGGAAAAGCTGGGCGCGGCGCCGGGGTCGCTGGGGGCATATACGGGGCTGACTCTGGGCATCGGGATAATAACGGTCGAACTGCCGCGCTACGCCGAATGGCTGGGTTCGGAAAGGCTGTGGGAGCAGTATGGGGCTGCACTTATCGCAGCGGTCGTATATCCGGAGGCGGTCAAACAGGAGCAGCACGAGCGGGGTGCGGTGACATCCGGCGCTGCTACATTTCTGAGACGACTACAGGATACAACTGGCCGGTCGAGCCTACGTTGAATATATAGGTGGGCCCTTTTCTCAGTCTCTGGTAGATGGCATTGCCATAGATTGCTTCAATGTCGTAATCCTTTAGCTTTTTCGGGTCGTTTGCGAGGTCCCAGATGCCGGACCAGAACAGGCGCCTTTGCCGGACAGGCAAAACCCGGAGCAAATCGGCATATCTTTGTGGTTCGAGGCCCGGCTCTTCTATTAGAAAGCCGTTTTCCGGTGCTGTTTTCTCGCCGTAAACCCTTCTCCATAAATAGAGGGCTTTTGTCCTGCCGTCCATAACCAATTTGCTGCCGAACTTGACTATCAAGGCGTCGAAATGGACTATGTCGCCCTCGATTGTGTATTCTTTCTCCAATATCTTTTTTAGTTTGTCGTCTCTGGCGGTCTCAACAAATCTTATGGTTGTGAAAAGCCGCTCGTCTTTTAGCTGCTGAGAGATGACCTTTGCATAGCCTATTTGTTCTTCTCGGGTAAGGTTGGTAATTGCCTGCTTGAGATGTATGTTCTCGGTCAACAGCCGATGCATGGTCATTGAGCGATAATAGAGGCCTCTCGCCAGATAGACAGAAACAACAATGCATACGCAGACTATGGCATAGAAGAAAGGTCTGGTCTTTTTTAGTGTCTGGGCCATTTATACGCTTCTTTCGGCAATTACCGGCTGTCACAGGGAGAGATTCTGTCTCCGAGTGTATCATCGGCAGGACAGGGTCAATCTCTGCAAAATCGAGTTACTCGGCCTGCATATAGGGATAGCGGAAGTTTCTGGGCGGCAGGAAGGTTTCCTTGATGGCGCGCGGCGAGACCCATCGCTCGAGGTTGAGCCAGCTTCCGGCCTTGTCGTTTGTGCCGGAGGCCCGCGTGCCGCCAAATGGCTGCTGGCCCACAACCGCTCCTGTTGGCTTGTCATTGACGTAAAAATTACCGGCGGCGTGACGGAGCGTATTCATCGCCTTGACAATGGCGCTGCGGTCCAGAGCGAAGATGGAGCCGGTCAGCGCGTATGGCGATGTCCGGTCGCACACATCCAGCGTCTGCTCGTATTCGGCCTGCGGGTACACGTATATGGTTAGTACCGGCCCGAAGATTTCCTCCGCCATCAGCTTTGACTTCGGGTCTTTGCTCACGACAACAGTCGGCTCGATGAAGTACCCTTTTGACCTGTCACTTCCACCGCCGACAATAATTTCCATATCAGGCGCGTTCCTGGCGTATTCGATGTATTCGGTGATAGTCTTGAAGGCCTTCTCGTCGATGACCGCGCCCATATAGGTCCTGAAGTCGGTTATGTCACCCATTTTGATATCACCGATTTCGGCGAGCAGCAGCTCTTTGAGCTGAGGCCAGATTGAATCGGGCACATACATTCGTGAAGCGGCGGAGCACTTCTGGCCCTGGTATTCGAATGCGCCTCGCACGGTGGCCGCTACGGTGGCCTCAATATCGGCGCTGGCGTGAACGAAAATAAAGTTCTTACCGCCGGTTTCGCCGACGATTCGCGGATAGGAGACGTACTTGCGAATGTCTTTGCCCACAGCCAGCCAGATTGTGGAAAACACGTATGTGCTTCCGGTGAAGTGAATACCGCCGAGTCGGACATCGTCAAGTGCCGGAGGCGCCACAACCGGCCCCGGCCCCGGAACCATATTGATAACTCCGGGCGGCATTCCGGCTTCTTCGAGGATTTTCATTATGAAGTAGGCCGGCAGAACCGCCGCTGATGCCGGTTTCCACACGACCGTGTTGCCCATCAGTGCCGGCGCGGTCGGCAGATTACCCGCTATGGACGCGAAATTGAAGGGGGTGAGCGCGAGAACAAAGCCGTCCAGCGGACGGTGCTCCATATAGTTTAGCACGCCGGGCGACGATACCGGCTGGTCACCATAAACCTCTTCCATAAAGTGGGGGTTGAACCGCCAGAAATCTATCAATTCGCACGCCGAGTCGATCTCGGCCTGGTGCGGCGTCTTGCTCGTATTCAGCATTGTTGCGGCGTTCAGTGCCTGGCGGTACTTGCCCGCAAGAAGCTCCGCGGCCTTGAGCAGCACTACCGCCCTGGATTCCCAGGGCATCTGGCCCCACTGGCGTTTTGCCTTTTCGGCAGCATCTACCGCCTTAATAGCGAACTGGCCGTCGGCCTGGTGATACCTGCCAAGCACGTGTTGATGGTCGTGCGGGCAGCGAATATCGGCGAGTTTGCCGTTTCGCACCTCTTGGCCGCCGATTATCATCGGCACCTCTATCTGCCCGGCGAGCATCTCTTTGAGCTTCGCGGCCAATTCGGCGCGCTCCGGACTGCCCGGTGCATATTGCAGGCACGGCTCATTATTAGGCTGACGGATGTGAAAAATACCATTAAACATCTCTGTCTCCTTCTATTAAGACCAATTTCAAATCCCAAAACAAACGAAAAACTACATTTTCTTTGATTAGTCCTGAAAAGTCAACATTCAAAACTCAAAAATCGTCCTGGCGTTCTTGTTGTCCGCAGCTGCTGCCTGCTATCCGTCTCTTTACTTTTGCCCTTTCAACCTTGAGTTTTATCCTGTTTGAGCGTACAATTATTGAAGTGGTTTGACTTTCGGCGCCTTTTTTGTCATCGTAAGGAAGAGATTCTTCACTTCGCTGCGCTTCGTTCAGAATGACAGGGGAAGGTTCAGAATGGCAGAGTAAGCTTGAGAATGGCAAGGTTTAAACTGAAAAGCGAGTTTGGGCCTGCGGGCGACCAGCCTGAGGCGATAAAGAGGCTGGTGGAGGGGCTGGGCGCCGGCAAAAAGTTTCAGACGCTGATGGGCGTTACCGGAAGCGGCAAGACATTCACAATGGCCCAGACAATAGCTCAACACAATGTTCCGGTCCTTGTTCTAAGCCACAACAAGACATTGGCTGCTCAGCTTTATGAGGAATTCAATGAGCTGTTTCCTGAAAATGCTGTTGAATATTTTGTCAGCTATTACGATTATTATCAGCCGGAAGCGTACATTCCGCAGCGCGATATTTACATAGAAAAAGACGCCTCGAAGAACGCGGACCTTGACCGGCTTCGCCTTTCGGCAACGACCAGTCTTTCGACGAGAGACGATTGCATTATTGTCACATCGGTCTCCTGTATTTTCGGGCTGGGCTCGCCTGAAGATTATAAGGCTTCCGTGGTGGCGGTCAGAGCAGGAGACCACGTCGAAAGAAATGATTTATTAGGCAGATTGGCCGACCTGCAATACACAAGAAATGACATTGACTTTCAGCGAGGGACATTCAGGGTTCGGGGCGACGTGGTTGAATTGCATCCGGCTTATGAATCGTTTGCGGTCCGCTTCGAGTTTTTCGGTGATGAGATAGAAAAGATAAGCTACATAAACCCGATATCTTCGGAGATTCTGGCAGTTGAAGAGCAGGTGTTTATATATCCGGCCCAGCACTACATTATGCCCGGCGACAGAATTGCCTCGGCGGTGGAGAGCATAAAGGCGGAGCTGAAGGAGCGACTGCAACAGTTTCAGCAGGAGGGCAAACTGTTGGAGGCGCAGCGACTGCAGGCTCGAACGATGTACGATATTGAAATGATGCAGGAGATTGGCTATTGCAGCGGGATAGAAAACTACGCGAGGCATCTATCCGGCCTGGCGCCCGGAGCCAGGCCTTATACGCTGATTGACTACTTTCCGAAAGACTTCCTGTTATTTATTGACGAATCTCACGTGGCGATTCCACAACTTCGGGCGATGTGGGCGGGTGATAGAAGCAGAAAAGAGGTGCTGGTTGAGCATGGCTTCAGACTGCCGAGCGCGCTGGATAACAGGCCACTTCGTTTTGAGGAGTTTCAGGAGAACTGGGCGAAGGTTGTTTTCGTCTCTGCTACGCCGGCGCCGTTCGAGCTTGAAAAGTGCAACAATGAAGTAGTGGAGCAAATCATCAGGCCAACCGGCCTGGTGGACCCTGAAATCTTTGTGCGTCCAGCGGGCAACCAGGTTCCAGACCTTCTGGGTGAAATCGAAAAACGCGTCAAAGCCAAGGAACGAATGCTCATCACAACCCTGACAAAAAGGCTGGCAGAAGAGCTGTCAGGTTATATTACCAAGAAAGGTTTTAGATGCCGTTATCTGCACAGCGAAATCGATACGCTGGAGCGAATTGAGATACTGCGGGATTTACGCAAGGGCGAATTTGATGTTCTGGTGGGGGTAAATCTTTTGCGTGAAGGTCTGGATTTGCCGGAAGTTTCGGCGGCTGCTATTATGGATGCGGACAAAGAAGGTTTCCTGCGAAGCCAAACGTCATTGGTGCAAACAATCGGGCGAACGGCAAGAAACGTCAACGCCACTGTGTTTTTATATGCCGACAGAGTTACCAAGTCGATGGAAAAAGCTATTGACGAAACGAACAGGCGTCGTACAATTCAGTTAAGATACAATAAAGAGCATAACATTACGCCGGAAACGATAAGAAAGGAGGTCCGCAGGAGTTTGGCGGACCAGGTGAAGGCAAGACGGGTTGCGCGGGAGGCGGTGCGGTTCGGGCACGGCGAATATGAGAAGGTTGAGCTGGCCGGTCAGATTGAGAAAGAGATGCTTGAAGCGGCGGCGGCGCTTGATTTTGAGCGGGCGGCATTTCTGCGGGACCAACTGCGGGAATTGAAAGAGCTGCCGGAATTTGTTCTTATCGATTCAAGTAAAAAGAGAAGGAAGGCAAGAAAAAGATGAAAGAGCTAAACATCGACAAAGCGGCGCAGCTAATCCGAATGGCGGTCGAAGAAGACCTGGGGCAGGGTGACACGACGAGTAAACTTTTTTTCAAAGACGAGACTGTGGCCAAAGCGAACATCGTCTCGCGCGAGGAAATAGTCGTATGCGGAATGAATGTAGTCAAAGAGATACTGAAACACTATGACAAGAAGCTGAAGCTAAAGGTGCTCGTAAATGATGGCGAGCTGGCGCATGTTGGGTGCAAAATTGCCACGATTGAAGGACCTTTGTGCTCTATGCTCAGCGCCGAACGGGTCATGCTTAATTTTCTGCAAAGACTCAGCGGGATAGCGACGACAACGCGTCAGTTTGTCCGTGCCATTCAGGGCACAAAAGCAAGAATATACGATACGAGAAAGACCACACCCGGCTGGCGAATCCTCGAAAAGTATGCAGTTCGGTGCGGCGGCGGATACAATCATCGGCTGGGTCTCTATGACGGCATATTGATTAAAGACAACCATCTGGCGCAATTAGGCGGAAACTTCGGGCCGAAACTGCGAAAAATAGTCTGCAAGGCGAGGAAGGTAAAAGGCGTCAAATTCGTTGCTGTTGAGGTTGACCACGTTGACCACCAGCTCAATCACGTCTTAAAGATTCCGGGTATTGATATTGTGCTTCTGGACAATATGGGCCAATGGCAGCTAAAACACGCCGTGGACATGCGAAACGAAATGTGCGGCAAAAGCAAAAGACCGCTGCTGGAGGCATCGGGAAACATAACATTAAGCAGCGTCTCAGCTATCGCCCAGTGCGGGATTGACAGAATCGCGGTGGGGGCGATTACCCATTCAGCCAGAGCCGTTGACATTGCACTGGACAGGTAACAAAAGCTATGCCAAGACCGACCTGCTTGATCCTGACAAGATAGGAGCAAATCTAAAAACAAAGCGCATCGGTAAAAAAATTCTCGTCTATAATCGTACATCAAGCACGAATGATATTGCGGCCGAGTACGCAAAGAACAAGAACAACAACGGGCTGGCAATCTTCGCCGAAGAGCAAACTGCAGGCAGAGGCAGATTTGGCACCAAATGGCACAGCGAGCGGGCAGAGAGTATCCTCTGTTCAATCGTTTTAACTGATTGCAAGTGTAGCGCTGAGCTGCTCTCACTTGCCTGTGCCGTGGCGGTCGCCGAGGCCATCGGCAAAACGGCTGACAGCGAAGCGAAGGTCAAATGGCCTAACGACATAAGACTTAGTGACAAGAAGGTGGCCGGCATCCTCGTAGAGTCCTGCGGACTGCTCGAATCAAAGAAAGTAAAGAACCGCTGTCCGAAGGACTCTGCGAGTGCTTACATCATCGGTGTAGGAATAAACTGCCACCAAAAGAAGGAATCATTTCCACCTGAATTGCGGGCCATCGCGACAAGTATCGACATCGAAAGTAAAACCAGGTGCGACCGCATCTCGCTGGCAAAGAGGATACTTGCTTCAATGGACCACTGGCTGGAAGCGGCAGAAAGCGGCAGCAAAAAGGTGACGAATCGGTGGCGTAAATTAAGCATCCAGTTAGGGCACCGAGTAACGGTTGTCTTCGACGGCAGAAAGTTTGCCGGCAACTGCATTGGAGTGGACCCCGAAAAGGGCCTAATTCTGCAGTTGGAATCCGGCGGCGTAAGAATGTTCGACGCCGCACACACCTCCATCGGTAAGTAGAGTCCCGTGATATATTGGTGGGGAAAACTTGTGTGCCGTTCTTTTGCAGCGCAGCGAATCCTAATCTTCGGTGTTTGCTTCGGCCCCGTGGGCCAAAAGCACTTGCGCCACCTCGTTGCGCGATACGCCTCTTGGCACCGAAGCAAGCCCCAGTGGATTATAGCCGTTCTCGTCCTCGGCGTTGACGTCGGCGCCTTCCTCGAGCAATTTCTCAACGATTTCCTTATGGTAGAAAAGACTTGCGTAGTGAAGCGGCGTTTGGCCCCACCGATTTGTAGCATCGACATCAGCGCCCTTAGCAATTAGCAGTTTTACGATTTCAGTGCGGCCCAATTGTGCGGCCGAGTGAAGAGGTGTGTCACCCGCTACGAAGGCCAACCGTGTGCCTCCCCATATCTGAAGGCCGGAACCGGCAAGGGTAGCCTGCCTCTGCCTTTCGCAATCTGCGAGATATCTTAAATGGAAAGCAATTATGTCCGCGTCGTCTTTCACCCTTGTATCCATATCTACTCTCTGTTTGGCGGATTTGGCATTAACGTCGGAGCCGGCTGCTACAAGGATTTCTACTACATCGTTGTGGCCTTTTGCCACTGCCCAATGAAGCGCCGGCTCGCCGTGGGGCCCTTTTTGGTTGACGTCGAGTCCGTTCTTTATCAAGAGTTCCACCAAGTCCTTGTGACCAGCGTATGCGGCTGTGTGCAGAATCGGTTCCTCGTATCTGTCCTTTAGATACGGCCGCGCGCCATTGGCAAGAAGCATCTCGGCTATTTCGGCGTGACCTTCCCGGATGGCGGTTGCCAAGACAAATTCTTCGTATGAGCCTGCGTTGGCCAAGGCGGGATTATCCTGGAGCAACTGGCGCACCCTCCCAACGTCGCCAAGCCAGACGACGTCGCGGATCGCGTATTCGGCACCTTTAGAAAGCAGAAATTCGGCAACCTCCCTGTGTCCTTTTCCACCCCACCATGGCTCTATAGCGCGGCTCAATGGAGTTCGTCGGGAGTTGTCTTTGACGTTAATATCTGCGCCCTTCGCCACTAAGAAAGCCACCATTTCCATCCGGTCTCGGTCTGCTGCCTTGTGAAGCGGGGTCCAGCCCCGCGTATCTTTCGCGTTTACATCGGCACCATATCGCAGAAGCACTTCGGCTGCTTCTGTTCTTGCCCGCGCTGCTATCGAATGAAGAGGCGTGGCCTGACGTTTGTCTCGGAAATTAACTTCGGCACCGTTGGCGATTAATGCTTCTGCCACTTCACCGTTTGCCGCGTAGCATAGAGGCGGGCTGCGGAAATCGTTTTTTCGGCCGTTGACGTCTGCGCCATACGTGACCAGCAGTTTCACCAGTTCGGCGTGTCCCCTGCTTGCCGCCATGTGGAGCGGACCCATTTCGCTTCCGGTCTTGCGGTTTGCGTTGGCCCCTTTGGAGAGTAGTAGCTCTACGACGTCGGCATGGCCATGATACACCGCAAGGTGCAAAGCCGGCAGCTGGCTACTACCTTTGCCTCTCTCGTCGACCAGGGAAACGAGCTTGGGGTCTTTTGTCAGCAATTCCCGAACCGTTTCCAAATCGTCGGCAATTATCGCGTTCAAATACGCATCCTGTTTATTCGCTACAAGTAATATTGTGTCGTATGGCTTTTGCTCTGTGCCCTGCCCCGAAATAGGGATAATCTTGACCATCCTGCGTTTAAGGTCGTAAATCATATTACTTCTCACACGCGTTGTCCCGCGCTCAAATCGCACAACGCGGATGTGGTCGGCTGATTTGGTGTGGGCCAGGTCTAACGAACGCTCGAACCTCACAATGTTGTAGTCTCTTCCCGGTGCAACAACAATATCCATTGCGTCAATCGAAGAAAGGTCCAATGAGAATATACCATTCTCATCGGTGGTTACAGAAGTTATGTACCAACTCGCATCTTTAGAAAGATAAGGCGAAGGTGCTCCCGGTTTGAGCTTGAAGTAAACAAAACGGCAGATATTCAAGTCGCGGTTTGCAAGGGCCGCCCCGGTGGCCTCATCCACTATCCTGAATCTGACGTCCGCTAAATGGTGGTTGTCTGCGTGTGCACATCCAATTATGACCGTCAGCAAGAACAATACATACTTGTGCGTTTGCCTAATCATAACGTTTCCCATACCCCGCGTCTTTCGCACCACGCTCTCACGGCTCACAAGTAATTGTAGCACCGTAGCCGGCCTTCGTCTATAAATAGTCTGTAAAAATACAGCGGTGGAAACCGGGCAGACGGTCTGTTGAGTTGTCCTGGTTTTTCTGCTATATTAGTGTTTTGCGTAAATGCTCGGTAGTCAAAAAGGTTTGAGACATATTATATGTTTGGAAAGGAAAAGAACGATGAAGAGCCAATCCACCATAACAAATGTGCTTTTTGTGGTTTCCGTCAGTTTGGTATCGGCGGTGATTTTAGTTAGCTGTTCGGCTTTGCCGGCAGATCCTGCGTACTATGTGACAAAGGGCACGTGGCAGGAGACTATGCGGGCCTCGCAGGAGGCCTTAACTGAATTCGAAGCACAAGAGGCCAGCGGTCAAGCCGGTCGTCTGAAAAGACTCGGCGTTGAATTGGGACCATGGTATTCGATAGGGCCTTTCGGCAGCCCAAACATCGACCCTTACCGTGCGGTCTTCGGCCCGGAAACGGAAACCGACCTTAACAAGACCTACGATGAGGGCAGATTGAAATGGACGAAAAGGCCGGAATGGAAAGACGGCTCGATTCATAAGCTTTCAGGCGATGGTGCCTCGGGCGAAGGCTTAATTGTGGCCGACTATCTGTTTAGAAACATTACCGCCTCTAAAGCCACAACGGTGCCGGTTTATCTCGGCAGTAACGACGGGATACAAGTCTGGTTTAACGACGAGAAGGTTTTGGCAAAAGATATCGGCCGAAAGGCCGCACCCGACCAGGACGTGATAAAACTGTCTTTCAAAAAGGGTGTCAATAAACTACTTATGAAGATAAATAACAGGGCCGCTGCGCACGCATTCTATTTTTCGATGCATCCGGGGAGCGGCGCTAAAGTCAGGCGTCGTGAACAGCTCTGGCGGTTTGTGGAGCGTGATTTTCCTGATGAAAGTGAGCAGCGCCGGATGCGCTGGGAACAAAAAGACAAGATATGGAGCGGCGACTTGAAGGCGGATGACCTGGCGGGGCTGGCCGACCGCTACGCGAAAGCCACCTCGCGGATAGGCCCATTGCCTAACCAGGCTATACAGCTTGCCAAAAGCGTGGGAAATCCGGACGAGCTGCAGAAAGTGCGCGAAGTTTACTACCTTTCCAAAGCCCAGGATGAACTAATGACGCGCGTTCGGGAAAAGATTGAATTGATGACCAATCAGTTCGCGTACTTCAGCGGCAAATATAAACACAAAAAAGACGATGCTGTATGGCAAAAGTACAAGACGAACCTGGCAACGTTGGAACAAATAACGCGTATGATTCTGGCTCGGGCCAAGTGGGGTGATCCCGGAGGAATCGAAGAGCTGGCTCAGGTGGAAGGTGGTTTGGAGAATGTGCACAAAATACTGCTACAGCAGCTTCCATCGCCTCGTCGGACGCCTGCGTGTTTTGCGTTCAATCTCAAGCAGGTGCGCCTGCTGGACGGGCCCTTCAAGAAGGCAATGGAGCTGGACCGCAAATATCTTTACGACCTGGACTCGGACCGGCTGCTTCATATGTTCCGCGTGACGGCGGGCCTGCCGTCTTCGGCCAAGCCATTAGGCGGATGGGAGAAACGTGAGCTTCGGGGCCACACGATGGGTCATTACCTGACCGCCTGTGCGCTGATGTATGCCAGCACCGGTGACGAGAAACTCAGGGCCAAGGCCGACGCAATCGTGGCCGAGCTGGCGAAGTGCCAAAAGGCTTTCGGCAACGGTTACCTCAGCGCCTTTCCGGAGGAAGGTATCAAGAAAGTGATATACAGCACGGGCGGATACTGGGCGCCCTGGTACACACTGCACAAGATTTTTGCCGGTCTTATAGATATGAACACACATTGCGGCAATAAGCAGGCATTGAAGGTCGCTAAGGGTATGGCCGATTGGGCAAAGAGGCACCTTGATAAGTTAAACGAAGAGCAGACGCAGCAGATGCTCAGGGTGGAGTTCGGTGGTATGAACGAAGTGCTGTGTAACCTTTACGCCGTGACGAAAAATCCCGAGCACCTGGCGCTTGCGAGGAGATTTGACCATAAGGCTGTCTTTGAGCCGCTGGCAGGTTTCCAGGATAAACTGACGGGGCTGCACGTCAATACCCAGGTTCCCAAGATTATCGGCGCAGCGCGCGAGTATGAACTGACCGGCGAGCGGCACTATTACAATATCGCCACGTTCTTCTGGGACCAGGTGGTCGATGCCCGCTCATACTGCACGGGCGGCACCAGCAACCACGAACACTGGTACACCGAGCCATACGTGCTGGCTAAAGAGCTCAGCCCGGCCACACAGGAGACCTGCTGCACGTACAATATGCTAAAGCTCACCCGGCACTTATTCTGTTGGAATCCCGATGCGCGGTACGCCGATTATTACGAGCGGGCACTGTTTAACAGTATTCTGTCCACGCAGGACCCTGAAACCGGGATGATGATGTATTTTGTGCCGTTGGCCTCGGGGTACTGGAAGATATTTAATACGCCTAATGATTCTTTCTGGTGCTGCACCGGAACGGGAATTGAGAACCACGCCAAATACGGTGACAGCATCTACTTTCACGACAGCAACGGAGTATATGTGAATTTGTTTATCGCTTCGGAGCTCAACTGGCCGGACAAGGGCGTTCGCATTCGCCAGGAAACGAACTTCCCTGAGCAGGAGGGCACGACCCTTATCATCAAAGCCAGGAAGAAAGCGGAACTTGCTCTACACATCCGCATTCCCTACTGGGCCAGGAAAGGGGTGACAGTCAGAATTAATGGCGAAAAACAAAAAATACGCAGTGAGCCGGGCAGTTTCCTGGCGTTAAATCGAACCTGGAAAGACGGTGACCGGGTGACGGTGGATATGCCGATGAGCCTGCACCTGCACCGGATGCCCGACGACCCTGGTTTGGCCGCCATTATGTATGGTCCGTTGGTTTTGGCCGGCGAATTGGGTACCGAGGGTCTGGAGCCGAAGACGGTTTACGCCGAGAATCAGGGATTTCTGCGCAATTACAAAGTCGAGCCGGGACCGACTCTAATCGCCGACGCTAATGACCTTGATGCGTGGATTAAGCCTGTCGAAGGCAAGGGCCTGACGTTTCGAACGGTGGGCGCCGGCAAGCCCCACGATGTAACGCTAATACCGTACCATAAGCTCTTTGGCCAGCGCTACGCGATATACTGGCGGATAAACCCAAAGGAAACCGAAAAATAAATCAAGTGTTGACAGCAGCAGAAAAAACTAAGAATACTACTTTGACTGTTTGCGACTGCGGCGTTGCCTGGTACCGAGAGACTCTGCAACAACAGCACCAATTACAGGAAAAGAGACGCAGGGGCGAGATTGCGAATACCATTCTAATCGTTGAGCATCCGGCTGTTATCACTTTGGGCGCGCGGCAAAGCGCCAACAAACTGCTGGCCGAGCGCGACGTTTTGGCACAGCGGCAAATCGACGTAGTCGATATACGCAGAGGCGGGGGAACAACCGCCCATAATCCGGGCCAGCTGGTTTTTTATCCGATTCTGTATCTGCCCGATTTTGGCCTCGGCATCAATGAATATGTCAGAAAGCTGGAAGCAATAGGCGCTGGGCTGCTGGAGCAATTGGGCGTTCAGGCCGAAAGGCGAAAAGGTTTCCCCGGCTTGTGGGTAGATAGAAGAAAAATCGCCTCTGTCGGGGTGCGTGTATCGCGATTAATAACTTATCACGGTATGGCAATAAACATCGATAATGACCTGAGTATTTTCGATTTATTGATACCGTGCGGTCTGGATGGCGTGGAAATGACTTCGGTGCTGAAAGAGACCGGCAGGCGCCAGCCAATGACCAAAGTAAAGAAAACTTTGATTGAGTTACTGAGCAAACATTTTCGTGATAGGGGGGCCGGATGTTAAGCACAAGCCAGCAAATACGCAGACTGCCGCGCTGGCTGCAAAGGCGCTTTCCAGCGGGTGAGAGTTACAATCACACTGAGGATATCCTGAGTCGGCTGGGCGTGGAGACGATTTGTATGAATGCCAACTGCCCTAATCGAGGCGAATGCTGGGACAGGGGTACGGCCACAGTATTGATTCTGGGCAATGTCTGCACTCGGAATTGCGGATTCTGCTCGGTAGCGACGGGCAGGCCTGCGCCGCCGGATTCGACGGAGCCGGCGAGGATTGCGGAGATGACGAAGCAGTTGGGGCTGAAATATCTGGTCATCACGAGTGTAAACAGGGATGACCTGCCGGACGGCGGCGCCCGCCATTTCTGCGATTGCATCAGCGCGGTGAGGCGGCAGTGCCCGGATGTTACCGTTGAGATATTAACGCCTGATTTTCGCGGCTGCCAGGGTCAAGCGATTGAAATATTGAGGGATGCGTTGCCATTTGTATTCGCTCACAATGTTGAAACGGTGCCTTCTCTCTACCCAATCGCCAAGCCCGGCGGCGATTACCAGCGCTCCTTAAACCTGCTTAAATTGGCCAAAGAAAGCTACTTCGGCATCCGGACTAAATCTTCTATTATGCTCGGATTGGGTGAGACCAACGACGAAGTCGAACAGGTCTTACGAGATTTGCGTAACGTCGGCTGTGATAGAATCACTATCGGCCAATACCTCAAACCATCAAAGAATTCCCTTAAAGTCGTCGAATATATCGCTCCTGCAAAATTTGACTGGTGGAAGCAAAACGCGATTTCGCTGGGATTCGGCTGGGTTATGTCTTCGCCCTTTGCTCGAAGCTCATACCTCGCAGAAAAAGAAAATACCTTATAGAAATGGATATTATCTAAAAAATCGATTCTGCTTACCCGGCTTATAAGCTTTTATTATTTGACAGCTCAACGTCCATTTAGTTTAATCCACCGCAATATCAAGAAGAGAGAAGCCAGAGGACAGAAAACAGAAAAGAAAATCTGGCTTCTGACTTCTGAGTTCTGCCAGGAGAATACAGTATGCCGAAGCGAAGCGACATAGAGAAAGTGATGATTATCGGCTCAGGGCCTATCGTTATTGGCCAGGCCTGTGAGTTTGACTACTCCGGCACCCAGGCGTGCAAAGCCCTTCGCAAGTTAGGCTACAAGATAGTGCTGGTCAACTCCAACCCCGCCACCATTATGACCGACCCGGGTATGGCTGATGCAACCTATATCGAGCCGCTTGACCTCCAGACTATGACAAAAATCATCGAAAAGGAAAGGCCCGATGCGCTCCTGCCAAATCTTGGCGGTCAAAGCGGACTCAATCTTTCTTCCGAGCTTGCCCGCGCAGGCGTGCTCGAAAAATACGGCGTCAAAGTGATTGGCGTTCAGGTTGACGCTATCAAAAGAGGCGAAGACCGCGGCGCTTTCAAGGAAACGATGAACCGGCTCGGTATTGAGATGCCGAAAAGCGAACTGGCTTACAGCGTCGAAGAGGCAGAAAAAATCGCTGACGAGCTGGGTTATCCGGTCATAATCCGCCCGGCCTACACTATGGGCGGCACCGGCGGGGGGGCCGTCTTTAATGTCGAGGAACTACGCGTAATAGCCGCTCGCGGCCTTTCTGTAAGCCTCGTCCACCAAATCCTCGTCGAAGAATCTGTCCTCGGGTGGGAAGAACTGGAGCTGGAAGTGGTCCGCGACGCCAAAAGTCAGAAGATAACCGTCTGCTTTATCGAAAACGTTGATGCGATGGGCGTACACACCGGAGACTCATACTGCACCGCCCCTATGCTCACTATCGACCCAGAATTGCAAAAACGCCTGCAAAAATACTCCTACGATATTGTCGATGCCATCGAGGTCATTGGCGGCACCAACATCCAGTTTGCCCACGACCCCGATACCGGCAGGGTGGTTGTAATCGAGATAAACCCAAGAACCTCACGCTCATCGGCCCTTGCATCAAAAGCTACGGGCTTTCCGATAGCGCTTGTCTCCTCGATGCTGGCCGGCGGGCTGACAATGGACGAAATACCATACTGGAGAGACGGAACCCTTGAAAAATACACACCCTCCGGCGATTACGTCGTGGTCAAGTTTGCCCGCTGGGCTTTTGAAAAATTCAAAGGCGTCGAAGACAAGCTCGGCACGCAAATGCGCGCGGTCGGCGAGGTGATGAGTATCGGCAAGAATTACAAAGAGGCCTTCCAGAAATCGATTCGCTCTCTTGAAATCGACCGCCCCGGCCTTGGATTCGCCAGGAATTTCCACGAGCTGCCTCTGGAGGAACTTATGAACCTTCTGAGTAACCCTTCAAGTGAGCGGCAGTTCATTATGTACGAAGCGCTGCGTAAAGGCGCCGACATCGATGCCCTCTTTGAGAAAACGCACATCAAACGCTGGTTTATCAAGCAAATGCAGGAGCTTGTCCAGCTTGAGGAGAAAATCCTGAAGTATAAAGGCAAACAGCTTCCCGATAAGCTGTTGACACAGGCCAAGAAAGACGGCTTCGCCGACAAATATCTTTCCAAACTACTTGGCGTTTTGGAAGCTGACATCCGTAAGCGCCGTATTGGGCTTGGTGTCGTCGAGGCGTGGGAGCCTGTGCCGGTCAGCGGCGTGGAAGATGCAGCGTACTATTTCTCAACGTACAATGCGCCGGACAAGGTCGGCGTAAGCAAGAACCGCAAGATAATGGTCCTCGGTGGGGGGCCGAACCGCATCGGCCAGGGAATCGAGTTCGACTACTGCTGTGTCCACGCCGCGTTTGCCCTGCGCGACGAAGGGTACGAGTCGATTATGGTCAACTGCAATCCGGAAACCGTATCAACCGATTACGACACCTCCAACAAGCTCTACTTCGAGCCGCTCACCGTGGAAGATGTGCTGAGCATCTACGAGAAGGAAAAACCCGATGGCGTCATTGTGCAGTTCGGCGGACAGACACCGCTTAATATTGCCAACGAGCTTGCCGGGGCCGGCGTTAAAATAATCGGGACCTCGCCTGAGACAATAGACCTGGCTGAAGACCGCGACCGCTTCCGGGCGAAGATGAGAAAGCTCGGCATCCCTCAGCCCGAATCCGGTATGGCCAGTACGCTGGACGAGGCATTCGCTATCGCCGAAAGAATCGGCTATCCCTTGATGGTTCGACCCTCTTATGTTCTCGGTGGACGGGCTATGGAAGTAGTGCACGATGAGGAGATGCTCAAACACTATGTTGCCGCCGCTGTTGAAGTGTCACCTGAAAGACCCATTTTGATTGACAAATTTCTCGAAAACGCGATAGAAGCCGAGGCCGACGCTATTGCCGACGGCACAGATGCTTTTGTCCCGGCTGTTATGGAGCACATCGAGCTGGCCGGCGTTCACTCCGGCGACTCGGCGTGCGTCATTCCGCCGGTGAGCCTGCCCAAAAAGCACATTGATACTATCTGCGAATACACCAGAAAGATTGCGGTCGAGCTTAACGTCGTCGGCTTAATGAATATCCAATATGCGATAGCCGGCGACACCGTCTATATACTCGAAGCGAACCCGCGGGCTTCGCGAACCGTCCCGCTGGTCTCAAAAGTCTGCGGTCTTTCAATGGCGCGGGCGGCTACGCAGCTTATGCTCGGCAAAAAGCTCTCGGACCTGAATTTGAAACATCGGAAAATCCCACACTTCGGCGTAAAGGAAGCGGTTTTTCCGTTCAATATGTTCCCGGAGGTCGACCCGCTTTTAGGCCCGGAGATGCGCTCGACCGGCGAGGTGCTGGGACTGTCCGATTCGTTCGGCCTTGCATTCTATAAGGCCCAGCAGGCCGCAAAGCAGCAGCTTCCTTCTGAAGGAACTGTACTGATAACTGTAGCCGATATGGACAAAAAATCCACCCTCGACATTGCCAGAGAATTCAAGAAGCTCGGCTTTAATATCAGAACAACCGAAGGCACTCATCGCTTCCTCGCCGATAACGGCATCAAAACAGAGCCTATTCTTAAGATGCACGAGGGCAGACCCAACATTGTGGATGCGGTCAAGAACGGCGAGATTGACTTGATTATAAACACGCCGGCCGGCAAACTGAGTAAATACGACGACTCTTATATCCGCAAGGCAGCTATCAAGTACGGTGTGCCATATATTACAACGACGGCCGCCGCCGCCGCCACCGTCAAGGGCATTGCGGCCCGCCGGGACGGCGACAGCGACGTAAAATCACTGCAGAGTTACCACGCCGGGATAAAGTGACATTCGTCATTGCAAGTTAGCAAGGCTGAGCAAAATCAGCCCGGCCTGTTAAATTGTATAGTCGGCAAAATTGGGTTATTCTAAAAGACTGCTTGCGTCAAATATGCCTTGCTTAAATGTCGGGTTCGTGTCCAATAGTAAGCGTTTTTCCCTGATTCGGTTTAGCTTTTTGCCCTTGCCGGTTACACTGAAATGCTCAGTGCGAATCAGCCCTGGATACCATTTGCCATCAGATGTTCTGCCGGTCTCGGTGACAATGGACCGTAACAGCCGATATTCTCCTTGTTGGACAATCTCTTCTCGGTGGATACGTTCAACAAGTATGTAATCCTTGGCGGGGTCGAACCAGTAATCATCTGTACCCAACCTCGGCTTATTACTGGAATCGTATTTCTTGTTTTTATCCTTCGCCGTGGTCCGAACTCGAAGTCCTGCAAGCTGTGCGTGGTCAGGATCGGCGGGTAGCGGTTCGATTGTCTTTTTCTCACTGCTGTTGCCCATAGTGAGCATAAATGGGTTTGTCCATACGATTGCGGGCAGGAACTCCGAGGAAAGCCTGGAAGGGTCGCCCCGCCATCTGCTTTTGTGGACTTTGCCCCTTATTCGGGTGCACGACGTGGTGTATTTACCGTCGAAGAGCATTTGGCCGAGAAGGGCCTCATTGTCTTCCAAACTTAGAATCTGCCGGATGGTCAGATTTGGCCAGTCGTCCTTAATGTCCTCATACAAGCTCTTGAATTCGACCTGGCGGCCGCTGGTGTCCAAAGCATGATAGCGGTCAAGCCGTCTGAGCCGGCCCAAGCGACGCATTACCACTATCATATTAGGATAATCAGGGTTGTTTGGGTCTTCACGCGAACCGCTGGATTCCAATACGACCGCTATATGGTCGCCGAAACCATTTTCGAATCGACGCTGAATTTCTTTGGTCAAATCTTTTAGGCTGCCCCTGGGCCTGGTGTCAACAAGCGCTGCATCTTCGGGGACACCCAAAGCATAAATATCCGGAGGTCCCTGCTCCGGGTAGTCAAACCTCATAGTTGCGGTACCACGCTCAGGAGTATTTCCAAGGATTTTGCGATCGCAACTTACAAGCAGATTCCGTTCAACATCGCGAACCATCCTGATATCTTCTGTGTCTGAAACCCCGTGAATAATCTCCACAGCCCTGCCATCCAATACGGATTCTTCACGGGTAATTTCTGCCCCACCTGCCTGGAGCGTTTCTATCATACGTTCAACAACTTCAAAAGGCGACCTGGGGCCCATCGCACTAAAAGTATCAGGGATTGTCGAAATGGTTATTGTATTGTCCTGCGGATTGTAGGTATATTGTGTTTCTTCACTGAAATTTACGTATCTGACAGTTCCTTCAGGCTCCTCAATAATCATTATAGACGGCTCAAAGCACATCCATGAATCCATTTGTCCCTTGCGTTCAACTGCATCAATATCCACTATCGTATGTATCCAAGGCATCCTTTTCATCGCTTCTACCATCTCGGCAAATGCCGGACTGGCGACGTCAATCGAGCCCGTGTAGTGGTGTAAACCTACTATTACCGCAATAATTATTACAGCCGCGGCGGCAATTCTTGTTATTCTGCTTTTCATAATTGTTCTCCATATTGAAATCGGGATGACAGGTTTTCTTGATTGTCGGCGATTGAGTGCATCAATGACGTTGTTTTCAAGGCGGGACACGGTCGGCTGCATCGCTTCCGCGAAGTCGCCGAGCAGCGCATCATCGTCTTGCAGAGCGTGAAGATACTGGCTGCACGTAGGGCATTGACCTATGTGACGGCGTATGGCATCGGCTTTTTCAGGCGGCAGAGTGCCTGCCACAAGCTCTAAAATCTGTTCCTGCATATTCAGGCAATTGGCTTTCATTATGCACCTCCCGCGGCGCTTAACAGTTTACGCAATTGTTTTCTGGCTCGACTCATTCGAGCGTGGACCGCAGCCTCACTGATATTGAATGTTTCTGCAATATTCTCAGTGCTTCGCCCATCGAAATAGTAAAGCATTAAGGCGAGCCTATGTTCCTCCGGCAGCTTCGCCAAGGCGCCTTCGAGCTCCGGGTATTGCTTCGAATTTCTTCGGTCTGCCTTAGCTCGCTGAAGCAGAGCATTTCGTTTGCGTTTCTGCCTTCGTATAAAGTCAATGCACAGGTTTTTTGCGATTCGGCCAATCCAGGGGCCAAACTGCTCGCTGTCGCGCAGCTCGTTTATATCCGTAAAGCCCTTGAGCAGTGCCTGCTGAGCGATATCTTCGGCATCGTGACTGTCGCCAAGCATTCCCAGACAAATCGCAAAAACACGCCCTGCGCAGGTCCTGACAAGGCCTGCATAAGCTGATTTATCTGCGTTACGGCAGGACGCAACCAATTTTTTCTCTAAATAGCCGTTCAATAAGAGCTCCTAATCACAGCTTCTGTAATTATGACGAACAAATATGCAAAAGCTGACAGGTTTTTTTAAAAATTAAGCAAATTTACCCTTTTGGGCGTCCGAAGAGTATAAGAGAAAGCTGAGCGACCGAAAAGCCGGATAAGCGCACAAGCCGTAGAGTCATTTGTGCTCTTGTGTATTTTTTTATGGTTTTGGGTTTTTAGCTTGAATCGTACATCATTTTGGCTTTATATGATAAAGGGGGCACTTAGAAGAAATGGTAGGCGATTTGAAGAATTTTCTATTTCCCAATAACGATTGGCTCGTTGAAACGACAGCAGATGAACCTGCAGACCTTGAGCGCTATCTGCAGGATGAAAATGCGGAGTTAAATCAACACAACCGCAAATTGAGGCTGCCGGGCGTAATCGGCATTCTGCCTATACGCAATGCTGTCGCCTTTCCGGGGACAGTAACGCCGCTGGCAATAGGCCGAAAGAGAAGCCAACGGCTGCTCGCGGACACCAAGCCCAATGAGTCTATCATAGGACTTGTCACGCAACGGAATCCCGAAACCGACAGGCCGAATTTCAATGACATCCACTCGGTCGGAGCTGCTGCCACTGTCCTGAAAGTTATAAGGATGCCGCAGGGCCCAACCCACATTATAGTCCACAGCATTGGTCGGTTCAAAATAGTAAAAGAGACAGCTACAGAGCCGTACCTAAGGGCCAGAGTTCGACCACTTGAGGTCAAAGTAAAAATGACCAAGAAACTGCGGGCACTCATTGTCAGCGTCCGTCAGACGGCCAATCGTGTTATAGCACTAAGCCCGAATGTCCCTGAAGAGGCATCTGTCCTTCTGGAAAATATCGAAAACCCTTCTGCATTGGCTGATTTTTTGGCAGCCAATCTCAACCTGCCCATTGGCGAGAAGCAGCAATTACTCGAGGACCTCGATGCCACACGCCGGCTTGAAAAAATATCCCTTGCTCTGGCAAATCAGTTGGAAGTTTTGGAGCTAAGCCACAAGATTCAGGGGCGTGTCAGAGAGTCGATAGACAAGAATCAGCGGGAATACTTCCTGCAGGAACAGTTGAAAGCGATTCAATCGGAGCTCGGCCAGGAAGACCGGCGAACCGAAGAGCTCAAGCAAATCAACAAAAACATCAAGAAAGCCAAAATGCCCGCAAAGGTCGAGCAAGAGGCACTGCGTGAGCTGGACAGACTGAGCAAGATACCACCTGTCTCGCCCGAATATAGTGTCATCCGCACGTACCTGGACTGGGTCTGCGAACTGCCCTGGTCTGTTCAGACCGAAGACCGGCTCGACATAAACAAGGCCGAAAGAATATTGAATCGGGACCACTACGACCTGCGCAAAGTAAAAAAACGCATTCTCGAATTCCTGGCCGTCCGCAAGCTAAAGCCGACAGGCAAAAGCCCGATACTCTGTTTTGTGGGCCCGCCCGGCGTAGGTAAAACATCGCTCGGAAAATCCATCGCGCGTGCCTTGGGAAGGAAATTCATTCGGATATCGCTCGGCGGAATAAGAGACGAGGCCGATATCAGAGGGCATCGAAGAACTTACATCGGAGCTTTACCAGGCCGAATTCTGCAGGAATTGAGAAAGTGCGGAACCAAAAACCCAGTCTTTATGCTCGATGAGCTGGACAAAATCGGAGCCGATTTCAGAGGCGACCCGGCAAGCGCGCTGCTGGAAGTGCTCGACCCGGAACAGAACTTCAGCTTCACCGACCATTACCTCGATGAGCCTTTCGATTTGTCCACGGTTATGTTCATCGGCACGGCAAATTATACCGAGCCAATCCCGCCGGCCCTGAACGACAGAATGGAAGTTATCGAGCTGCCCGGGTACACCGAAACGGAAAAACTCAATATCGCAAAAAAATACCTCGTCCCCCGGCAGCTCGACGAGCACGGCCTGAACAAAAGTGTGCTCACAATAAAGGATGAGGCCCTGCTTACAATAATCCGCAGCTACACCCGCGAGGCGGGTGTGCGAAACCTTGAAAGAAACATTGCCGCCATTTGCAGGGCCGTGGCCACCGAAATCGCCAAGGCAAAAAAGAAACGAGCCACTATAGGCAAAGCGCACCTGTCGAAAATCCTTGGGCCCACGCAGTTCGAGTCGGAACTGGCCTTGAGAACCGGCATACCGGGCGTCGCAACCGCACTGGCCTTTACGCCGGTAGGGGGGGAACTGCTCTTTATTGAATCGGCATCGATGCCCGGCAAAGGACAATTGCAACTTACCGGCCACATCGGCGATGTTATGAAGGAAAGCGCCCAGGCTGCATTTTCTATCGTAAAGGCAAATGCAAAGAAATTAAAAATCGAACCCGGTAGATTCAGAAAATTCGATTATCACATCCACGTCCCCGCGGGAGCAATTCCCAAAGACGGCCCAAGTGCCGGCGTCGCCATCTTTACCTCGCTAGTTTCGCTGCTTCTTGGCAAACCCACCCGCCCGGACGTGGCAATGACCGGCGAGATAACCTTACGAGGCCTGGTCCTGCCGGTTGGCGGCCTGAAGGAAAAAATCTTAGCCGCCAAACAGGCCGGCATAAAGACCGTAATCCTGCCCGCCAGAAACAAAAAAGACCTCCCCGAAGTCCCCAAAGAAGCCCAAAAAGGCCTCAAATTCGAATTCGTCAAAAACACAGACGAAGCCCTGAAAGTCGCCCTGAATACCGAGTAAGGCGGTTTGTAATGAGCCCTGTTGTTTTACCAGAGGCGTTTTTTTTATTTGTCTTTTCTGCCCTGATATGGTATTATCCTGTATAGGAAAGATTGAATACCTTTTCACTTACGAGAACGGTGTGTCAAATGGCGCTAAGTCCGGACGAAAAATCTGCCCTCAGCAACTTTAAAGCTGCCCTGAAGCAAGCTTTGAGCGGTCGGTTAGTCGAGTTGAAGCTATTCGGCTCGAAGGCTCGCGGCGACGACCAGCCTGACTCTGATATGGATGTGCTGGTTATCGTAGCATCTGATGATTGGCATATTCGCGATAAAGTCTACGATGTTGCGACAGATATGTTACTGCAAATGGACATTTGCATATCCCCAAAGGTTATTAGTAAAAACAGGTTCGACCAACTACGCAAAGAAGGCACGTCTTTTATCCACAATGTCAGCAAGGACGCGATTGCGATATGAATTATTCGGCCTGCACCTCGTCAAGACCGGCAAGATCGAAAAGGACTTTGCAAGAATTCTCACAGCAGAGCAGGAAGATAGAGAAATCGGCGATTATGACATACACATCGAGATTGAGCAGGATACAGCCCTTAAAAGGGTCCTCGACGCAGAAAAATTCCTTCAAAGAATTACCCAGTACCTCGAGGCTTAATTCGCCTTCGTCAAAAACACAAGCGAAGCGCCAATAAGGCCCGTCGAAGGGCTTTGTTCGATTCAAAGGCTCGGCCAGTCAAGATCCGTGCATCGCTCACAGTAGTAGTTGCCGCCCTGTGAGGAGTAACCTCCTTCGCCAAGTACAATCACGGCATTACATTTTGAACACCTGGTTGGCTCATAGCTTGGTGGATTTTCCAATTTCTCAAAATTAAATTCATTCGTGCCGTAGTAAACATACATCTCCGTTTCAATGCTGTTTTTACACTCCTGACAGTTTTTCCAATCACCGGAATGTCCCTCGGCATAATGAAAACCGCACAGAGTGTAGCGCCGATGATTCCTATAGCAGCTATTTCTGGCGTATGAGAACAGAACATACTTGTCCTCGTCATCGCAAATCCATTGGCCGCAGCATTCTGTTTTAGTTAGATTTGCGGTTTTTCCACACAAACCACACCTCGGCTCATCACTAAGCTTCCTGCGTCTCTTTACTAAGGTCCTTTTTCTCGACTTCGCACTCGTTTTTTTTTGTCTGGTCATGTTTTTTCCCCTTCAATCTAAGGAACCCTGTTGGTCCTTATCTCCAACCGACATCAACGAATGTTCACTTATATTAGCTTGTTCCCAGAGCCTTGGCCACCTTTATCACATCCATCATCTGGGCAACATCGTGGACGCGCAGGATCGACGCGCCCGCGACGAGCGCCAAGGCCACTGTTGCCGCCGTGCCGAATATCCTGTCCATAGGGTCTTCTTTGCCGGTCAATTTGCTAATGAAGGTTTTGCGACTTGTACCCACCAGCACGCGGTACCCGCTCCCAACAAACTCATCCAAATTTCTCAAAAGCAAAAGGTTGTGCTCCAATGTCTTGCCAAAGCCGATTCCCGGGTCGATAAAAATCCTTTCTTTCGGTATGCCGAACTGCTCCGCTTGTTTTGCCCGCTCTAACAGAAACTGAAGGACCTCAGCAACCACATCTTTGTACTTGGGCTCAACCTGCATTGTTGCGGGCGTCCCCTGCATGTGCATCAAAACGACCGGCACCTGCTGCTTAGCTGCCAATTTTCCCATCCGCTCGTCACTCAAAGCGGTAATATCGTTTATCATTGCTGCCCCGGCCTCCAATGCGGCTTTAGCAACTTCATGATTGTAAGTGTCGATACTAATTGGGATATCTACCTTGTTACAAAGGGCTTCGATTACGGGAATTGCTCGTTTTGTCTGTTCCCCAGCCGACACAGATTGCGCGCCGGGCTGGGTCGATTCCGGTCCCACATCTATTATTGCCGCACCTTCGTTAGCCATTCTTGTGCCGTGTTCAATGGCCTTTTTCGTGTCGAGAAACCGGCCGCCGTCACTGAACGAGTCTGGCGTGACATTCAATATTCCCATCACGATACAACCAGCCGAAAAGTCCAGTTTCCCTTTCGGCCACTCAACTATATTTCCAATGTCACTTTCACTCATATTTGTCATTCCTGCGAAAGCAGGAATCCAATACCCTTCAGCTTCCTGGTCAGACGGCTGTCTTTGTCTTTCACCACAATCCGCGTATTTTGAAATTCCCTTCTTACCGGATAATCCTTACGCAGCTTATCAAAGAAAGCACCTCTTTTGCCCTGCGGCCGATCTAACAGCCACCACAGATTACGGTCATCCTTTTTAATATCGTAAATCTTCTCAACCGTTTCCCGCAGCACATCCTCATCACGGCCAGCCTTCGGATTCGCCTGCAACTGCGGTACAGCAGGTTCGGGCAGAAAATCCTCAATTGTTCTTGTCCGCTCCAGTCCAAAATACTTACAGGCCGCTTCATAAATCATAATCATACCCGCGATTTTGCCGTCCAGCGAATAACCGGCTATGTGCGGCGTCGATAAATCAACCATCCGCAGCAACTCGGTATCGATATTCGGCTCGTTTTCCCAGACATCCAGTACAACAGCTCCCAGTTTTCCCGACTTTATGGCTGCTTTCAAAGCACTTGTGTCAACCACACCGCCGCGAGCAGTATTGACAAATATACAGCCGGCCTTTAGTGACTCAAAAAATTTCTCATCTGCCAGATGAAATGTCCTGTCAATCCCTTCGAAGGTCAACGGCGGATGAAGTGTTATAAAATCGCAATCGAAAAGTTCTTCTATCGGCAGATATTTTGGGTCGCCGGTTTGCCTTTGCAGCGGTGGGTCATTGAGATATACTTTCATTCCCAAAGCCTTTGCCTTTTTCTCGACCCTGCTGCCGACATTACCCACGCCGACAATACCGATAGACTTGCCCGCCAGCTCGATTTGCTTCTTCTGCGCTACCGAAAGTAGTGCCGCCACAATATATTCAGCAACGGAATTGGCGTTCGAGCCCGGCGCCGAAGCGAAACCGATATTGTTTCTCGAAAGATATTCGATATCTATGTGCTCAAAGCCGATAGTAGCGGTAGCCACGAAACGAACGCTACTGCCGGCCAGCAAATGCTCATCGACTCGCGTTATACTGCGAACCAACAGAACATCAGTATCGGCAACAGCACCTGGCGTAATCTGTCGGCCAGGCACGACTTCGACCTCACCAACAGAAGAGAAGCATTCAGCTACAAACGGAATATTTTCATCTGCGATTATCTTCACTATATTGAGTCCAGACTCAGCCAATTTTGCGTATTTTAGCCTAATTTTGGCCAATTGCACGCACTTTTCTGCCTTCCTCGAAACCTCATAAATCTCACGAAAATCTGACCCAGGCGCAAATTTTTTTCAATTTTTTCAAAATTTTACTGGATTTGTTATGAGCATATGCCCATAATATACGTAGAAGAGATAAATGATGCTTATAGCCTAATGGTGAAAGAGAACAATTGCAGCAAACAAAAAGAAGAACACCTGATTCCTTATGAGAACCTATTTTGATTGTATTCCGTGTTTTGTTCGTCAGACCCTTGATTCGGTAAGGTTAACAACCGATGACCAGCGGATTCACGAGCAGGTGATGCGTCAGACGCTTTCTTTGATCTCCAGGATGGATTTGCGGCAGAGCCCGCCGGCGATGGCTCAAAAGATACACCGCCTTATTCGTGAATTAACCGGTGTTGACGACCCATGCCTGCAGGTAAAGAACCGTTTTAACAAGCTGGCTCTGGAAATGTATCCTGAATTGAGAAAGCGGGTGCAAGCTTCCGCGGACCCTTTCGAGACGGCCGTTCGCTTGGCTATTGCAGGCAATATTATTGATTTTGGTGTCAATTCTGAATTGGCGGAATCCCAGGTCGAGAAAGCAATTGCTGATTCGTTAACTGCCCCATTGGACACGGAGGTTTTGACCGATCTTAGAAACGCAATAGCCCAGACAAAAGATATTCTTTATATCGGTGACAACGCCGGTGAAATCGTCTTCGACCGCCTGCTGATTGAACAACTGCCCTGCGAAAAAATAACCTTTACTGTCAGGGGCAGTCCCGTGATAAATGATGCAACGACCGAAGACGCCGAGATAGTCGGGTTAACCGATATAGTCAGCGTTATCGATAATGGCTCAGATGCGCCCGGCACGATTGTTGAGAGTTGTTCAGAGCAGTTTCGTCGCCGATTCAACGAAGCTGATTTGGTCATTGCCAAAGGCCAGGGCAATTACGAAACGCTAAGTGACGTTGATAAAGATATGTTCTTCATCTTGAAGCCAAAGTGTGCTCTTGTTGCTCGACATCTGGATTGCGAAATCGGCAGTCTGATTCTTTTGCGCAGCAAGGCCGGAATTTTTACCAAAGAAAAGTAATGGAAAGGAGCTGATATTATGCCGCGAGGAAATGGAACAGGGCCGGGCGGCCAGGGACGCGGCGCCGGTCGAGGTATGGGGCGAGGCCAGGGCAGGGGTCGAATGGGTGGCCCGTTTGCCGCAGGGCCCGGTGGAAATTGTGTATGCCCCAAGTGCGGGCACCAGGTCGCTCATATTGTTGCACAGCCCTGCAATCAACTGACCTGCCCTGAGTGTGGAACGATAATGACAAGACAATAACCTTATTTCACGAAAGGAGGCTTATTATGCCACGTGGAGATGGAACTGGTCCTGCTGGAATGGGACCAATGACAGGAAGAGCTGCAGGATACTGCGCCGGATATCCGGTACCCGGTTATATGAATCCCGTCGGCGGACGCGGCTACGGGGGCTGGGGACGAGGCGGCGGTTGGGGGCGAGGATTTGGACGTGGTTTCGGCCAGGCAAGGGCCGGCTACGGCTACCCCGCCTGGGGTGGGGCGGTGAACCCTTATGCGCCTTATCCCGGACCGGTCGCACCGACAATAACACCGGAGCAGGAACTCGCTGGCCTAAAACAACAAGCTGAGTATTTCCAGAATGCCCTTAACGAAATCAAAGAGCGCATAGACCAACTCGAAGCAGAAAGCAAAAAGTAACGGTCGGTGACAATTTAGAGAGTGGGGACAGCGTTTGTATGCGCCCACCTTTTGTTCCGAAAAGGAGACCAGACAATGCCTATATTTGAATACAAATGCAAAAAATGCGGGCATATAACTGAATTCCTGGAAAGTAGCGCTGCCGGCCGTAAGCACGTCTGCGAGCAGTGCGAGAGTTCAGATTTGCAAAAATTGTTGTCAAGTTTTGCCACGGGCCAGAGCAGTAGTTCAACATCGCAAAAAGATGATTCGTGTCCTACCGGAACTTGTCCTCTGTCTTAGAAAGGAATTTTTATGAAAATTGCAGTTACGTCAACCGGAAAGACGTTGGAATCGAGCATTGACCCGCGGTTCGGGAGAACAGCTTGTTTTATCATTGTTGACACCGAGACTATGGAGTTCAGTGCGATTGGAAATGAAAATGTTGCCGCAGCCGGCGGAGCCGGCATTAGCTCAGCCAAGGCCGTAATTGATGCCGGCGCTGAAGCGGTGCTGACGGGCAATTGCGGGCCTAATGCCGAGCGTACCTTGAGCGCTGCCGACGTGAAATTGTACACCGGCCTGACAGGAACGGTCGCAGAAGCAGTTGAGCTTTTCAAAACGGGCAAGCTCACCGAGGCAGCCGGCCCAAATGTACAATCGCATTTTGGTACGAAAGAATAATATGTCGGACGATTTCGTTATTGCTGTTGCCAGCGGCAAAGGCGGCACAGGCAAGACGACGATCGCTGTCAATCTTGCACATTACGTTGCTCGGGCAGGTAAAAAGGTTCAGTATCTCGACTGCGATGTCGAAGAGCCTAACGGCCACATTTTCTTAAAGCCGGAAATAAACAGCACGCAAGAGGTTACTGTAAATGTGCCACAGGTCGATTTGGAAAAATGCACCGCCTGTGGCAAATGCGGCGAAATCTGCCAGTATAGTGCGATTGTCTGTGTCAAAGAAAATGTACTGACCTTTGAGCAGCTTTGCCACTCCTGTGGCGGCTGTCGACGCGTCTGTCCATCCCAAGCAATTAAACCGAAGCCGCTGGCGATCGGAGATATCGAGCCCGGAAAAGCCGGTGACATCGATTTCGTTCACGGCAAACTGCGTATCGGCCACGTGCGAACGCCGTCACTGATTAAGCAAGTTAAATCGCATATAAAAAAAGACTGCCTGGCAATAATTGACGTCCCGCCGGGAACATCCTGCCCGGTAGTTGAGGCGGTCAAAGGCACAGATTTTGTTTTGCTTATCACCGAGCCGACACCCTTCGGCTTGAATGACTTGAAGCTGGCTGTGGGATTGGTCAGGGAAATGAATTTGCCCTGCGCTGTTGTCATTAACCGTTACGGCATCGGCGATGACGAATTGGAAAAATATTGTGCCGCCGAGAATATTGATATTGTTATGAAATTGCCTGACGACCGCCGAATTGCCGAGGCATATTCATCCGGCCAAATGATAATAGATGCACTACCAGAATACGAAAAGCACTTTGCTGATTTGACACAGGCAATAAAGGTTTCATAAATGAGAGAGATTGTTGTCATAAGTGGTAAAGGCGGCACAGGCAAGACAAGTATTGTTGCCTCATTTGCCGCGCTAGCGAACAACGCTGTGCTCGCCGATTGTGATGTTGACGCCGCAGATTTGCATCTCGTATTGGGGCCGGATATAAAACAAACGCACAACTTTAGCGGCGGCAAATTGGCCTCTGTTGTTGCGGAAAAATGTATCGGCTGCGGCAGATGCGAAGAGGTATGCAATTTTGGCGCTGCTGTCTTTGCCGGTCCGGCCAACGATGTGGTCGCAAAAACTTATACCATTGATTCCATTGCCTGCGAAGGATGCGGTGTATGTGTCCGCTTTTGTCCGGTCGATGCCGTGGAATTCAAAGATGTCGTCAACGGCCAATGGTTCATATCAGAAACCCGATTCGGCCCGATGGTTCACGCCAGACTCGGCGTCGCGCAGGAAAACAGCGGCAAACTCGTCTCCCTCATCCGCAAGCAGGCCAAACAGCTCGCCGCCGACCGCAAGAAAGACATCATAATCGTGGACGGCTCACCCGGTATCGGCTGCCCCGTTATCGCCTCTATCGGCGCAGCGGATATGGTCCTTATTGTCACCGAGCCAACCATGTCCGGTCAGCACGACCTTGACAGGGTCATTGAGCTGACCGAGCATTTCAAAATTCCAACCACGGTTTGTATCAACAAGTGTGACATCAACCCCAAAATCGCGAAAGCGATTGAAAAAAGAGCGGCTGAAAGAGGTTTGAAAGTAGCTGGTAAAATTCCTTACGACATCATAGTGACAAAAGCACAGGTCGCAGCGAAGAGCGTTGTGGAATACTCAAATAACGTTCTGAAAGAGCAAATATTATTGCTATGGGAATCAATATTGGATATGCTGAAGCGAACTGCGAACGGTGGAGAAGTAAAATAATGGAAAATATAAAACACAGGATTATCGTTTTAAGCGGCAAGGGCGGCGTCGGCAAAAGCAGCATTGCGGCCAACCTCGCCGTCTGGCTCTCGATGCACGACAAAAATGTAGGCCTGTTGGATATCGATATTCACGGGCCAAGCATACCAAAACTGCTTAATCTCGAAGGCAGACGTGTTCACGGCCAGGCGGATAAAATTGAGCCGGTTCCATATAGTGACAGACTTAAAATAATGAGTATCGGATTCCTGCTGCAGGATGAAAGCAACGCCCTGATTTGGCGGGGCCCTATGAAACACAACGTCATAAAGCAGTTCGTAACGGACGTCGCCTGGGGCAGCCTCGACTATCTGGTTATTGACTGCCCACCAGGCACGGGCGACGAGCCGCTCTCAATAGTTCAATTGCTGGGCTCGGCCGACGGCGCTGTTATTGTAACCACACCTCAGCAGCTCGCTGTTATTGATGTCAAAAAGTGCGTAACGTTTTGCAGACAGTTAAAGCTGCCCGTGTTGGGAGTTATTGAAAATATGAGCGGCTTCGTTTGTCCCCATTGCAATCGCAGAACGGATATATTCAGCAGCAGCGGCGGCAAACAAATGGCCGCTGATTTGGACGTGCCGTTTTTAGGCAGTGTCCCCATCGACCCTGCTGTGGTCGCCGCCTGCGATTCGGGCAAGCCATTTATCTGTTATGACAGTGAAAGCCCTACAGTTAGGGCTCTTAAATGTGTATTCGAGCCGCTGTTGCAGCCCGATAAACAAATTCAAATTAATAAGGAGGCTCAGGATAAAATGAGAATCGCAATTCCAGTAACAGACGGCAAACTTTCCGCCCATTTTGGTCACTGCCGGGAGTTCGCCATTGTTGACGCCGACCCCAACATGAAAAAGGTCACTCATACGGAAATGTTTACGCCCCCCGCTCATGAGCCGGGCGCTCTGCCGAAATGGCTGAGCGGAATGTGTGTGGATTTGGTCATCGCCGGCGGAATGGGCCGACGAGCCCAGCAGCTATTTGCACAGAGCAACATTGACGTCGTCGTCGGGGCGATGGACAATGCCCCGCAGGAGCTGGCCCTGCAATACCTGACGGGACAGTTGCAGTCCGGCGAGAATATCTGCGACCATTAAACCGGTAGCAAACGAAAAACGGGATTTGAGATATGCCGAGACCAAGACATTGCAGACGCGTAGGTCACCTGCCGCAGAGCAGCTACTATAAACCCGCAGGTGTCCCTCTGGCCGTCTTGCAGCAGGTCAACTTGACTGTTGATGAGCTTGAAGCAGTCCGCCTGGCCGACCTCCAGGGCCTCTATCAGGCCCAGGCCGCCGAGAAAATGAACGTTTCCCGCCAGACCTTCGGCAGAATTCTCGAATCCGCCCACAAGAAGATTGCCGACGCTTTGGTTAACGCAAAAGCCCTGTCAATCGAAGGTGGGCCAATCGAACTGGATACCGCCGCCGCAATAGTCCCACCGGGGCCCCCACACCGCTTTCGCCGAGGCTTCGGTGGCCCCGGCCGACACGGCCGAGGTCACGGCCGCGGCCGACAGCCATAAAATAGCAAGGTGTATTACAAAGCAAAACCAGCTATCTTTGCTCCGCAATCGGGACAACAGGAATTCTTTATATTATTCGCACCAATTCTGTATCCCACTCGCTCAATCAATACTCTGCCGCAGTTGTAGCAAAACGTGCTTTCCGATTTTGCACCAGGCACATTGCCGAGGTAAATATAATGCAGGCCAGCCTCCCTGCCGATCTGCTCGGCACGCTCAAGGCTGCTAATCGGCGTCGCAGCCGAATCCAGATATTTATACTGCGGATGGAATCGGCTGATATGCCAGGGGACATCAGCGCCGGCTTCGGTGACGATAAAGTCAGCTAATTCTTTCAACTCCTCTTCAGAATCGTTTTCGCCCGGAACGAGCAACGTGGTAATCTCAAGCCAGATGTCGGTTTCCTTTGCTATATAGCTGATCGTATCAAGCACCGGCTGCAATCTTGCCTTGCACAGCCTCTTGTAATAATCCTCACTGAAAGATTTTAAGTCAACGTTAATGCCATCCAGCCATTCCCCGGCAAAATCAATTGCTTCGCGTGTCATAAAGCCGTTACTGACAAAAACATTTGTCAGGCCGTGCTCCTTTGCCAACCGCCCGCAATCAGCACACAACTCCATAAAAATGGTCGGCTCAGTATAGGTATAAGCAATACTTTTGCATCTGCTGCGGACAGCGGCGGTGACAATCTGTTCGGGACTTATAGCCTGCCCATCGATTCGCCCATCCTCAATTGCCGCCTGGCTTATCTGCCAGTTCTGGCAGAACTCGCAGCGAAAGTTACAGCCCATCGTAGCGACGGAAAAACTGCTCGTCCCGGGCTGAAAATGGAACAACGGCTTCTTTTCAATCGGGTCGGGATTAGCCGAACAGACCTTATCATAATTTAGCGAATAGAGCACGCCGTCTATATTCTTGCGCACACAGCACCTGCCCAATTTGCCCTCATCTATCAGGCACCGCCAGTTACACAGCTTACACCGCACCTTTTTATCCTCACCCGAAGGCTCCCACAGCACGGCCTTCTTGAGTTTCTCCTTTGCCGTCTCCATAAATAATTTCCCCAAAATCAATTTCACTTTTCGCAGCTTAATATATAGAATAGGTAAGGCAAAATCAATAAATATGCCAGTTCGGCCGCATAAAGCAAGTTGGTTTGGCTGCTTTAGGTTATGTGAAGTGAAGAATAAGCCCAAAAATATGAAAACAGACACTAAAGAAATAAGGAATAATATCCTGCGAATTTTACAGCGTCACGATGTGGCAAGAGCTGGGATATTTGGGTCCTTTGCAAGAGGAGAAAGCACCGAACACAGTGACATAGATCTCCTGGTAGAGTTCAAGGGCCAAAAAAGCCTTCTTGACCTTGCAGGCCTTAAGATAGCACTGGAAGAATCACTAAAAACCAAAGTTGATGTGCTGACCTACAACTCTTTGCATCCTCTGCTCAAGGACAGAATTCTAAGTGAACAAGAGGTGATTCTATGAACAAAGATGCGAAGATTTTCGTCGAGCACGTATTGGAGTGTATAGAACGAATTGAGCAATATACCGCGCAAGTAACGAAGGATGAGTTTTTGGGTTCTGTACAACTGCAAGATGCGGTCATTAGAAGAATTGAGATCATAGGCGAGGCTGTTAAGAATATACCAGGCAAGATAAAGGACAGATACCAGGACATTGCCTGGAAAGAGATAGCAGGAATGAGGGATATCCTTATACATCAGTATTTTGGTGTTGATTTGGAACTAACATGGAAGGCTGCCAAAGAAGATATTGGCCAGTTAAAGACCAGGATGTTGAAAATTAAAGAAGATTTGCAGCAGAACAAACGCCGATAGAGCAGGATTTAGCCCACCATGACTGCGACAGCCCGTAAGCCTTACACAACACCGAGCGTTTGTATTTTCGATAACTGTCACTAAAAATATGCGTCAGCCAAGACCTTGATCGGGTGGAGTACCGCGCAATTGCTTATATGCTCCATCTGCATCTTGCAGGCGCTGCATTCGGTTAATACATATTTGGTTCCTGCTGATTCCAACGCCTGCTTCAATCCGGCTGCAATTTGCGAGGACAAATCGTAATTCTTCTTCTGCATACCGAATGTCCCCGCCAGGCCGCAGCAGCCGCTTTGCAAATCAACAACCTTGACATTACAGAGCTCGCTCAAAAGCTCAATACTCGCCCCCGCACCGCCAATAGCACACAAATGACACGGACAATGGTAAGCAAAGCCGGCCACATTGTCATTGCGAGGAGCGTAGCGACGAAGCAATCTGTCCTTTTCCGACTCGGCAATCGGCTTCAGCTTCCCTTCTTTGTACAAATCCAAAAGGTAACTCATCAGTTCAAAGGTATTCTGCGAAACCAGCTCCGCATCTTCACCCGCAACAAAATGCCTCAACTCCTGCTGCAAACACAGCGCAGCACTCGGCTCACTGCAAACTATCTTGTAACCCTCACGCACCGCCGTCGTTAGGTGCTTGACAATGTAGGCCAAATCCCGCTGCGCGGTCTTGACGTCACCATAACAGATAGCCGGCAGGGGGGCAGGCCGCTGCTTCGGTAAAACCACCTCGATCCCGTTTGTCCGTAAAACCTCAAGTACAGCAAATCCCAATTGGTGGTCGTTGAAATTGGCGTATGTATCAACAAAATACGCGACCTTATCGATTGGCGCCTTTATCGGCTCAGACACCGCCAGATATTTTCGCCCGGCCCGCAGAAAGGACCTGCTCGCAAACTCAGGCATGTCCCTGCGTTTATCAAGGCCCGCAGTCTTTTCCAGAAACCACTTAGTAACCGGCAATCGTATCACAAAATTCGAGACAGGCCGGAAAACACCGCCCAATAAACCAAGATAGCGGTTATGACTCAGCACAAACTCCGCATGCCTCAATCCCTTGCGTTTAACGTATTCGGCCCTCGCCGCGGCAATAAGCTTCGAGACATCCACTCCCGAGGGACATTCCAGCAAGCAGGCCTTACAATTGACGCACAAATCCAGAAACTTCCTGAACTCCGCTGATTCAAAATCTTTTTCATCTAACTGTCCCGTCACCCAGAAACGAAGTATATTCGCTTTGGCCCGCGAGCTTCCCATCTCTTCCGGCAGCGCACGAAACACCGGGCACATCCGCAAATCGGTTTCTCTGCTCAGACACACTCCGCAGCCGCTGCACTGCTCAAGCTCGAAGCGAAACTCATCTTTGTCAAAAAGCAAATTCGATTTGAGCCTTTCCGGCAAAACCTTTTGCTCGGCCCTTAAGTCCCTGACCATAACATCAACGTCACTGCTGATTATCTTGCCGGGATTCATTAAGCCGTGGGGGTCGAATATGTTCTTAATCTTGCACAGCAGCTCGTAGAACTCGTCACCATATTGTCGTCTTATAAAGGCAGCCCTGACCAGGCCGTCCGCGTGCTCGCCGCTAATCGAGCCGCGCAGCGACCAGGCAAGTGAAAAAACGTCATTGGCGACCGCCCGCATCTTTTCCACTTCGGCCGGGTCACTCAAATCCAGATATGGCCGGATATGCAGCTCCCCGTCGCCGGCGTGACCGTAAAACGCCATCGAAATCTGATACCGCCGGCCAATCTCCTTCATACCGGAAATGTACTGCCCAAGCTTATCGTTCCCGACCGAAACGTCCTCGATAAATGGCACCGGATGTTTCTTACCCTTTTTCCTGTCCAGCAGCGGCGCCGCATCCTTGCGTGACTTCCACAGCCGCGCCTGCTCAACCGCATCAAAAACAATTCTCCGCCCCGATGCAATCCTGGCCACTACCGAATCAGTCTTTTTAATTTTCTTTCTCACCTGCTCTTGCGTTTGGCCGGTATGCTCAACCAAAAGAACCGCAGCAGCACCGGCCGGCAAAATGTCACGGTATTCAGGCAGGGCTTCGCGTGCCATATCAATCAAAGTCTTATCCATCAGCTCGCACGCCGAGGCGCCGCTATCGACAATAATGGGAACCGCCTGTGCCGCTTTTTCAAGTGAGTCAAACTGAAGCTGCAATAAGGCTTTTGCCGCCGGTACCCTGACGGTCCTGAGAGTAATCTTCGTAAAAATGCCTAACGTCCCTTCCGAGCCGGCGAGAAGCCGCGCCAAATCAATTTTGCCGTTATGGCAAATCCCTGCTATGCAATATCCGCTTCGATTTCGCTTGGTCCCGGGCAGTGCCTTTTTGATAATCGCGTCCTTGCCCGAAAGAGCAGACAAGCATCCTGCTGCAATTGAAGCCACTTCTGTCTCGGCCTGGGCTGCAGGGTCAAAATCATTTTTGAATTCAACTACGCCGCCGTCGGCTAAAACCGCTTCGATACTTTCCACGTAATCAGCGATATAACCGTATTCAAGCGAATGAGCGCCGGTGGAATTGTTAGCCACGCAGCCGCCTATCGTTGCTCGGTTACTCGTGGATGGGTCGGGCCCGATTTTTCTGCCGTACCCGGACAGGCGGTTATTCAAATCATCTAATACCACGCCCGGCTCACAAACCACAGTCGCCCCCTCATCATCGGCGCTGATAATCCTGTTCATATAGCGGGTCATATCAAAGACTATACCGCTGCACAGTGACTCACCCGCTACTCCGCTTCCCGCTCCGCGGGCAACCACCGGTATGCCATGATGACCGGCGTACCTGACAACGGCGACCACGTCTGCTGCTTCGCGCGGCGCAACAACACAGGCGGGAACTATCTGGTAAATGCTCGCATCAGTGCTGTAGGCGGCCCTGTGCAGTATATCAGAAAAGACATCTCCCCGGACAACCTTAGCCAAATCCGCCGCAACTTTCTCCGGCTTTTCGCGCATCGGCTCGGCTATTCCTCAAAATCACGAGGCAGAAACTGGGCCTGCGAAACAGTGCCGCTTGCCCGCAGAACTGCAAGGTCGTCCTCACTAACCTGACCCTTGATGAACTGCTGAACGACGGGATGGGGATGGTCACGAATATAGTCGGCATCACCATCGGCAATAATCTTGCCGTGATGCAGCATAATGATACGGTCAGCTATCTTGTAGGCGCTTCTCATATCGTGTGTAACAACAACGGTTGTTTCGCCGAGTTCTCTTTGAAGCTTCAGAATAAGCTCGTTGATTATATCCGCACGAATAGGGTCCAGCCCGGTCGTCGGCTCATCATACAGAATCACTTCCGGATTCAACGCGATAGCCCTTGCCAGGGCCACTCTTTTGCGCTGTCCTCCCGAGAGATTGGCGGGATAAAATTTCTGAAAACCTTCAAGGCCGACCATAGCAAGTTTGGCGTTCACAAGTTCTTCAACCTCACTCCGGTTCGTAATCTTACAATGCTGAAGTATCGGAAACACTATATTTTCGGCGACGCTGAGACTGTCAAACAACGCGCCCGCCTGGAAAAGAAAACCGTAATGGATACGTATCTTATTTAATTCATTTTCACTCAGATTATCGATTCGCTTTTTCTTAAAATAAACCTCGCCCGAACTCGGCCTTAACAAGGCAATCAAATGTTTTATCAAAACGGTCTTACCACATCCGCTTGGCCCTATCACTACCGTCGTTTTGCCCTGCTTTACAGCCAGAGAAATATTATCCAGGACGACGTGGTCCCCGAACTTCTTCGTAAGGTTCTTAAGAACAATTATGCCTTCGCCGTCGGCAACCTGCGCTGCGTTTTTGTCACTGGTATTTTCCACTTCCCATTCTCTTCTATTCTATACGCCGAACGCTATAAGCTGTAGTTTACCATCAAACCAGACTTCTGATTGGCCAGAACATACTGTAAAGCGCTTTGGAAATCACTGCCAGCGCAAAATCCAGCGCCAATATGGAAATAAAGCTGGCCACAAAAGCCTCCGTGCACGCCTGTCCCACTCCATGGGCGCCTTCCTTGCACGTGAAGCCTTTATAGCAGCTAATAACCGCGATAGCGACTCCGAAGAACAAGCCCTTTATAACACCGATAGCCACATCCCACAGGTCCACGCCGGACGCACTAAAGCTCCAATAGGCCCTGTTGTTGATTCCAAGTTGAACAACGCTGATGAACCACCCCCCGACAATCCCCAGAAAATCCGCATAGATAATCAGAAACGGTGTAAGGAGCAGGCAGGCTAAAATCCGCGGTGCTACCAGATGACGTATTGGGTCTGTGCCCATACTCCTGACCGCGTCAATCTGCTCGGTGACATTCATTGTCCCCAGCTCGGCGGTCAAAGCCCCGCCGACCCTGCCCGCTAACATCACCGCCGCCAGCACAGGACCTAATTCCTTCACAACCGAGACATTAATCAGAACACCAAGGTGCTCTTCAAGCCCCATACCCGCAAGCTGGTCGTACGCCTGAACCGCCAATGTCATTCCCACAAACGCGCCGGTTATCATTATAACCGGCATGCTCCGAACACCGATGATATTCATTTGCGTCCAGATTAGAGGATAGGTCCCACCGCGGAGACAGCTTCGCAGAGACACAATCAAGGCCTGCCAAACAAATCTTCCGAACCGCCCCACGTTATTTATGTCTTCTATGGTCTTGGCCCCGAGCGCTTCAATCATAATATTTCACTCCAAAACCTTTGACTACCCGACCATCCCGGGCTCGCATTACTATTCACTAACCGGCATTTATTATCAACCATCAGTGACAAAAAGTCAATAATCAACTGCAAAGGTTGACTATCAATTTCATCCCTATGTAATTCAAATCGGCAATTGGCGGTTGTGAATTTAGTATGTTATTGGCGTCTTTTTACCTCGCCGTGCCTGTTCGATATCTGTAGATACGCTTCTTATCGGCGTATTCGATACTCGTTATGGTTATTGGCGCAAAGCTTGTTCCCCGAAGGCAGGCAGCCGTAATCGGCCCCAACTGCGTCCTTCCCAATGGCCTCAAGACTCTTTTTTAGGACTTTCTTTCCCGTTTTCCAGACGTTGGGCTATCTGCTTTAGCTGTTCATTCATCCGTTCAGTCTGCCGCGGCAGGTTCTCAAGTTGCTTGTGTATTGTTCTTGAGCCGAGGATGCTCGGCGCGAATACAAAGAAAAAAACAAGCGCCAGCGTACCCCCGATGGCGATAAAGCTCACGCCGTACAGAATCTTTTCCACAAGCTCATACATACCAACGTCCATCGCCCGCCGGCCTTTCAATAATAATCAATTCCTCTTGTCTTTGCCGAGCGTTTTGAGCGCCGATTATTTCCCTATCAATATACCACAGCGCGCCCACCGTGTCTAACCGAAATAAATCTGTGAAATTCGCTAATTGGCATGTCCTTTTGAGCGTGGCTACCTATACGTGCAAAAAACGATGGCTGCTGGAATCCGCAAATCCCTGCCGCCAAAAGACTATTGAGAACCAACCTGCTTATTGGCGGGGATAGGCTTCCAAGTGAACGACCTTTGTTCCATCCTTGTCGGACAAAAGTTCAACTCCACCAATTATCTTGGGATAAAAAAGCCTGTATGTCTGCGAGCTTTCTCTCTTAAACTTCTCAATTCGTTTGAGAGCGCGGAAAAATTTCTCAACATCGCCTTGAGCTATATCTTTTCTGCTCTTTTCATCCGTCCGACACACTCCAAGTGCAGCACTTTGCATAAGCTGAGAAAACATCTTTCTGAACAAACCAGGCGATGAATAAACATCCGCACAGAGAATTTTGTTCCTGTCCGTTACAATTATGCCTGATATGCCTTTGTTTTTACCAGGCACCTCTCTGGAATTGGCCCTATAATAATCAATGATTTTCTTTACATCTTCATTCTTGAAAACGTCAGCCAACGCACTGGTTTTGCTGAGCACGCCTAATTCTCTTAGCTCTTTTGCAATAACCTTATCAACGTTGGTTTGGTTGGGAAACAGAACAAGCTCTTTCCTGACATGCGGACTTGCCATACCAAGATAAGAAAAGTATTCTGAATCTCCCATTCTCCTTGATTCTTCTATCAGCCTCCATTTTTCAAAGCACAAAGCACTAACCTCAACTTCCAGCTTATCCGCCGGCTCCGAACTTCCTGTATTTTGTCCAGGCCCCAATTTGGCATCCGCAAAACCAGATTCTCCCATAGCAACAACTGTCTTGAAATCGTGTCGGTCAAAACCACCGTCTTTGAAACCAAATCCCATATATACCCCGCTGGATCCGCGGTATCCTCCTCGACCGGAACCTCCCCCCAGAACACCCCCTGTTGGAAAACCCCTGCTTTGCCAGCCTCCTCCAATCATCCCGCCGCGCGGATAATACATCGAACCACCAGAACCAGAACCATAACCAGAACCATAACGAGAACCAGAACGAGAACCATATCCAGAACCATATCCAGAACCATAACTCGGTCTGTACCCCATCATTTGAGCAACTATATTGAAACTACTCGGAGGGTCCTTCTTGTTCAAGCTGCGGTTTCCCGGATCTTCCCTAAGAATAACCTGTTTTTTCCTGGCAGCTTCTTCTAACGTAATATATTTCGTTTTTAAGTCGGGGACGCTCGTTATTAAAGGATAAACGTACATATCACTAACACCATCGGCGTTATGGTCAAAAGCGTAGCTGTGCTTACCAAGTTCCAAAGAGGATAGAAACTCCGCAATCGTCTTTTTTTCTGGAGTTCTTCGCGGTCTCTTGATACCTGCCAAAGCCATATTCGCTTCCAAAGAAGCTATCGTAAACAGCAAAACACCTAATAGAAAGCTGCGGTATATTTTTCTTGTTTTATTGCTCATATCTGTTCACCTCTCTTACTATCTTCTGCGACCGTCCCTCAAATTATGACAGACGCCATTTTGAAACACACTAATTACTCGTCCCAACAACAATTCCTGATAAAACATTATACGATTCCCAGTTAAAAAGGCAATCAAACGAAAGCAGGTAACGATAATACGGGCCAACCAACGCACGTTTACTCACTTTTTTGTTTACGCACTCCGCACTTTGGTGAATTCTGCCAATTCTTCCTCATTTTCCCCGAAAAGTGCGGTTTTTTCTACACTTTTGCACATTCTCTCCACTTTTCTCGGAAAAACTTGTGCATTCAACCCGGATTCCCAGCACTGAGGCTAACATTATAGTCGTAAGCCGATAGCAGAGCACTACTTACGCTTTATGGTGATTTTAGGTAAATCGCCACCTCGCTTCACAGACCACCCATTTTAACTAAAGTTTCCACACAACGTCCACCGATACCTATATTACCTATATTAACATCCGTCGCGTCCGGCGACCTTGTAACGGCATAATAGGTAATTTCATTGGCTGCGAAAGTGCGTTAGGAGATTGAATTATGATAGAAGATGGTATTCTGGAGCGCTATTTGGCCAGCCTGCTCCAGGGAGACAGAAAGCAATCCCGTACCGTCATAGAGGAAGCCCTGCAGACCGGCATACCCGCCAACTCCGTGTATGCTGATATTATCTGGCCAATTATGGTGGAAATCGAGAAACTATTGCGCTCAGACAAAGTCACTTCCGTTCAGGAGCATCTGGCTACGCGAATTAACCGAACAATTGTGGACCAGCTTCAAAACAAGCTGCCGTGCAGGCCCAGCAAGGGCAAAAAAATAGTCGTATGTTGCGCCCAAAACGAACTGCAGGAACTCGGCGCTCAAATAATGGCCGATTTGTTCGAAAGTGATGGCTGGCAAGTTAGATTCCTCGGCGGAGGCCTGACCAACGACGACATCCTTGGCTTCATAAATGACTATGCGCCCGACATCCTGTTAATTTACGGCACCACGCCAAAGCAAGCGCCCCAACTACGGCAACTGATAGATGCTATAAAAACCATAAATGCGTGGCCTCATTTGCGCATAATGCTGTCGGGAGGAGTGTTTAACCGAGCGGAGGGACTCTGGCAGGAAATCGGCGCCGACTTATTCGCCGATACAGCTATCAAAGCCATCCACGTAGCTTCCGATGACAACCCAACCAAGCCGGAGCCGCCAACAATAAACCGGCGAAAAAAAAGACGCCGGACAGTCAACACAAGCCTGCCGCTGCAGGTTACAAAATAGCACACAGCCGACAGCGAACAGGAATTCGTATTGCGTCGTTCGTATGGCGTCTCGCGTATGAAGGATAGCGGATATCATATAGATTCCGTCTCAAGCACCGAATGACGGAAAAAGGAAAACCCCCGGCAAAAGCGACGCTAAATATTATTTTGCGTCTTTTTGCAGCTTGTATTCTACGCTGTCGACGAGGGCCTGCCACGATGCCTCGATTATGTTCTCTGAAACGCCGACGGTGCCCCAAACATTCGTTTTGTCCCGCGACTCAATGAATACGCGCACACGGGCAGCGGTGCCGGCTTTAGCGTTGACTACACGAACCTTATAATCAATCAGGTGAACGTCCTTGATGGTGGGGTAGAAATTCTCCAGCGATTTTCGCAAAGCCGCATCAAGCGCGTTAACCGGGCCGTCACCTTCCTCGACGACGTGCTCGACTTTATCGCCGACCTTTAGTTTTATCGTGGCCTCTGTAACCAGCTCGCCCGATGCACGTTTTTCGGTGTTGACGTAGTACTTTATAAGCTCAAAGGCCGGCTTATATGTGCCCATAACCTTTTTGATGAGCAGGTCGAAACTGGCGTCAGCGGCCTCGAATTGATAGCCCTCGTTTTCAAGCTCCTGAACACGGTCAAGTATCTTTCGCGCCAATTTCTTATCTTCAGCTATGCGTGCCTTTTCCAGTTCGGCCAGGACATTTGATTTGCCGGCCAGTTCGGATATAAGGAACCGCCGTTCGTTGCCGATAAGTTTCGGCTCGATGTGCTCGTAAGTGCGCTTGTTTTTGCGCAGGGCGTCCACGTGCAGCCCCGCCTTGTGGGCAAACGCACTTTCGCCGACGTACGGCATATTCATTACCGGCGTTAAGTTTGTGACCTCAAAAATAAAACGCGAGACCTCTGTGAGCGTTTCAATTTTTTCAGGGCTGATGACTTGAAAGCCCATCTTAAACGCAAGGTTGGGTATGACCGTGCACAAATTCGCATTGCCGCATCGCTCACCGAGCCCGTTCATTGTTCCCTGGACGTGTCGGGCGCCGGCTCGAACGGCCGCCAGAGAATTGGCGGTGGCACAGTCACTGTCATTGTGTGCGTGAATACCGATGACCATCGGGCTGAACTTCTCACAGACTGCCTTTGTAATTTCGTAGATTTCGCTCGGCAGCGAGCCGCCGTTCGTATCGCAAAGCACCAGCACATCAGCGCCGGCTTCTGCAGCAGCGGCCAGGACCTTCATCGCATATTCGGGATTTTTCTTGTAGCCGTCGAATAAATGTTCGGCGTCGAAAATCGTCTCAAGGCCTCGCTTTTTTACATACTCGACCGACTCGGCACAAATGGCGAGGTTCTCCTCCGACGAACAGCCCAGCACGTCGGTTACGTGCAGGTCCCAGCATTTGCCGACCAATGTAGCTGCAGGGCTCTTACACGCCAGTATCGCGTTCAGCGAAGCATCCTCCGAAACCTTTGTATGTGCTCTGCGGGTGCTGCCGAATGCTACGATTCTGGAATTCTTCAAGCGCAGCTTGGCTGCTTCCTGAAAGAATTGCATCTCCTTGGGGTTGGAGCCGGCGTATCCACCTTCGATGTAATCGAGGCCAAGCTCGTCCAGGCGTCTGGCGATTGAGAGCTTGTCTTCCAGCGAAAAGCTGACACCTTCAGCCTGCATGCCATCGCGAAGGGTCGTATCGTAAAGCCTTATCTTTTCCACAGCTATGTCCGAAATAAACAGTAAATCTCAATTTCAATCTGCGAACCATGTTTCATTTTATCCTATGTTATCGGCATGTAAAGAGCAAAAGTTTCGTGCCGAGAGCGTCGGCCTGAGCAAGAACACATGTGTCGGCAGTTCAAGTTTGTCGGCGTCCACTTGTCCTGTTGGTAAGGTACTTCTTCAGATGAACCTGAAGCACTGTGATGTCGGCAGGTGTGATGCCGCTTATCCGGCAAGCTTGGGCAAGTGTCTCAGGCCTAAAGGCCAACAACTTCTCCTTCGCCTCAGCGCGAAGGTGGGTGATGTTGTTTATATCCAAGTCCGGCGGAATCTTTTGCTTGGCCAGCGTTCGAAAACCAGCCACAAGGCGGTCCTGTTTAGCTAAATAACCTTCGTATTTGGCATCAATAATTGCCGCCTGTAACACATCATTAGTAAGATTCATTGTGTTGATGTCAGGATTATCGGCAAGTCTTTCGGCGAGTGGATTGTTTGGCCGGCGCAGTTGCTCCCACAAACTCAGGCCATTGGAGCGCGTTTTTTGCAGATAGCTTTTGAGCTTTCCGATTGCTTCGAGCTTTGTCTGAAATCTGGTCCATCGCCTTGCATCCGCGAGGCCGACCGATTTGCCGATTTGCGTCAATCTTCTGTCCGCGTTGTCGGCCCTTAACGACAATCGATACTCAGCCCGCGACGTAAACATTCGATACGGCTCGTCAATACCTTTCGTTAACAAATCGTCTATCAGCACGCCGATATAGGCTTGGTCCCTTCCGAGAATAATCGGCTCTCTATTCTGAACCTTTCTGACCGCATTTATACCGGCCACAATGCCCTGTCCGGCCGCCTCTTCGTAGCCGCTGGTGCCGTTAATCTGGCCTGCTAAAAACAGCCCCGATATCTTCCTGGTCTCCAGGCTGCTTTTAAGCTGGACCGGCGGGCAATAATCATACTCAATCGCATAGGCATAATGAATGATGCGGGCTTTCTCCGTCCCCGGCAGCAGCTTCAGTATCTGCTCCTGAACATCTTTGGGCATCGAAGTAAAAATGCCATTGCAGTAAATTGTTTTTATGCTTTCTTCTTCCGGCTCCAAAAAGATTCGATGCTGTTTCTTATCCGCAAATCTAACGACCTTGCTCTCAATACTCGGACAATAGCGCGGGTCGGTGCCCTTTATCCGGCCCGACGAAAGCGGGGCACGATGCAAGTTGTCGCGAAGAAGCTTGTGTATCTTTTCGTTGGTATATGTAATCCAGCAGGGCACCTGTGGGCGCTCTATCTTTTCGGTCATAAATGAAAACGGAACCGGCGGCTCATCTCCAGGCTGGATTTGTAATTGTCTCACATCGCACGTCTGCGCGTCCAGCCTCGGCGTTGTGTCGGTCGCCATACGCCCAAGTTTCAGTCCCATTCGTCTCAAGCTCTGCGAAAGCTCCGTACTTGGCGGCTCATCGAGTCTGCCGCCGGCCCAGCGGTCGCTGCCGATATACATCATTCCGCCGAGAAATGTCCCCGGCGTTACAACAACCGTCCGGGTGCGGTAAACCGAGCCGTCCTTGCACGCAACCGCCCGCACTTTGCTGTTTTCGGTTATTATCTCTGCTGCTATCGCCTCGATGATGGTCAGGTTAGCGGTCTGCTCAAGCGTTTCTCGCATAAAATCCTGATATTTTAATCTGTCAGCCTGTGCCCGCGGCGACTGCACGGCAGGTCCCTTTGACCGATTGAGCAGTCGAAACTGGATGCCGGTTGCATCTATAGCCAGCCCCATCAGCCCACCCAGCGCGTCAACCTCGCGTGCAATCTGTCCTTTAGCAAGCCCGCCGATAGCCGGATTGCAGCTCATCTTGGCTATGGTGTCCCTGCTTATGGTTATAAGAGCGGTTTTAGCGCCGATTTTCGCAGCGGCATTGGCGGCCTCGACGCCGGCGTGACCTGCCCCTATAACAATGCAATCAAACTCGTTTGTTTTCGTTCCGTTAGACATATTCAGTCAGTATAGCTTTTTAAACCTTCTAATCAAGTCTTGACAACCGATGTCATTTTTCTAATAATATAGCTGTATCAGAATTATGGCTAAAGAAAGCAAAGAACAGTCATTTGCGCTTTGCATAGAGAACAAGGAATGTGAGGATTTGGAAAAGCGCAAGATTTACAGAGTCCTGCCGGACGATGAGGCAGCAAAGGAAGGATACCTGAGAATTGTTGACGAGTCCGGGCAGGACTACTTGTATCCCCAGTCCTACTTTATTCCTGTCGAACTGCCTCGCGAAGCGCAAGACGCCTTGCAAGTGGCAAGCTGACCGCTACGTTGTGCCCAACCAAACAATCGAGCAGACCGTGCTTACGAACTGGGCGGGAAAGGTTGTTATACAAAAGACAGAACGAATATGACGTCTTATACGGAACAATATAAGCAATTGTTGGGCGGCCTCTCCGGGAGTTCTTAGTTCACATGCCCAAAGATGATTTTGAATCATGTCGTTCAACCCGGACGCGAGCAACGGCGGCGCGCGCTGGTTAACTCTGCGTTATGTGCTTTGGGAGATTGAAATAGAAGACAATCCAGTCCGCCGGGCAGATGAATCCCGCATTAGACATAGCAAATTCCTTGATTTCTAAAAACTTATATGGTATCTTTATTGCAGAGGTAGTCAGAAATGGATAAAAAAACCTTAAAAATAACTTCCATACATGACAGCGACGACCATAATTACTGGGCAAAAAAACCTTATCTTAAAAGAATCGAAGCATTAGAGAAATTAAGGAGAATTATATTCGGTTATGATGCTTCTGCCGAAAGACTTCAAAGAACTTTTACAATTACTCAACTCAAAAAAGATTGAGTATTTAGTAGTCGGCGGCTATGCCGTTGCCCTCTACGGATATCCTCGGGCCACCGGAGATATGGATATCTGGATCGCCATCTCTAAAGATAATGCCCATAAAACTGTTGAAGCCTTAAAGGAATTCGGGTTTAGTGCCCCTGAGTTAAAAGAAGAATTGTTCTTAGAAAAAGAAAAAAATATAAGGATGGGAAATCCTCCGCTATGCATAGAAATTCTAACATCTATAGATGGCGTTGAGTTCACTGAATGTTACGGGAACAAAAAAACTGTAACTATAGATGATATAGACATAAGTTTTATATCCCTCGAAGATTTAAAGAAAAACAAAAAAGCCAGTGGCAGATATCAGGATTTAGCTGACCTTGAAAATTTAGAAAAATAAAAATATTTTCTAACAACTACATCCGCCTGTTTGTGGCTGATCTTTCTCTGCTATTGCGACCGCTGATGCAATTGCAAAATTCGCTGTGTGCGTAATGCTGACGCTGATATGTTTAATTCCGAGCTTGTCGGCAAGTTTTTCAACCTCGCCCACAACAGTGACCTCAGGCTGGCCCGCCGCGTTATTTACTATCTCTATATCCGTCCAGGCAATCTTACCACGCCAGCCTGTCCCCATCAGTTTAAGAACAGCCTCCTTTGCGGCGAAACGCCCCGCTAATTTCTCTATTGTGTCCTTATTCGCCTCGGCGTAGGCCTGTTCTTCCGCCGTGAAAACCCTGTCAAGGAACCGCTCACCGTGCCGTTTTAACATCTCTTCTATTCGCGGACGGTCCACAAGGTCTATACCGTGAGCCACAATCTTCATATCTCAATCCTGATTGCTATTTACCGTCACTCAATGGATACTATCGCCTACTGCTCTGTGACAGCTCAATTGATGGATGTCATTGAGAGCGAAGCAAAGCAATCTCAACTCAGCGAAAGTCCGAGATTGCTTCGTCGCTGACGCTCTTCGCAATGACAATTCCTCAAATCACAAGTCACAGACCACTATTCACCAACAACTACACATTATTGGCTGCTCATCTCGTAGATTTTTTCCAGGCACAAGTCTATGAATCTGCCCTTTTCACTGAGCGCCACTTGCCGGCCAAGCCTGGCGTCAAGCTCACCAGCAGCCTCTTTTCGGCGGTCAAGGATAATTTTCTCCTCCACTTCTCTCTGCACCTGCCTGAGCCGTTTAAAACCCTCGGTTTGTTTCTCTTCCAGCCTCATTATGAAGATGTGCCCTCCGGCCTCTATCGGCCCTGCAATATCTCCCGGCTGCATCCTTTCAGCTTCGGCCGCAAGAATATCGTAAGGCTCAGCTAACGATTCCGGCTGCGTCGGCTTCCACAATCCGCCGGAATCTTTTCTGTATCCGTGCGAATTTTGCTTCGCCAATAGGCCGAAATCTTCGTCCGCTCGTATCCGTTTAACCAAATCATCGGCCAGACCTTTTGCCTCTTCGAGCCGACTGCGGTTTGGGTCAGTCACTGGCACTTTAGCAACTTTAATATCAATCAGACGAAGCGTTATTCTCTCCTCAATAGCGAAAAATTCGTCTCTTATCTCATTATAGCAATCCAGCAGCTCACTGGAAGTGACTGGCCTGGCCTGCGGCAGTCGCCATGCTATCAGAATCAGCTTCTTATGCAATTCCTCAAAGCTCTCCCAATCCATCCCCTCCTCTTTCAGATATTCTTCAGCCTTGGTGTGATCGCCGCCGAAGTCGGCAACAAGTCTTCTCACCTCCCTTTCCGTTCCCCTCTCCAGAGCCTCGTCAATTCTTTCGCCCATCTCTTTTCTGACCTGCTGATAAAGCAAAATATACGACATTTTGTCTGCAAGAGCCTGCTCAAGCTCACCCCTGGCCTGCTCACAGAATCCCTCAAAATCACTTACCTGTGCAATTGGCCTAAGGCGTTCTATCAGTGAGTCAATTATCTCATCGCTGGTTATGGTCTGCCCACACACCGCCAGCGCAAAACCACCCGAGGCTTGCCGAACGCCGGCCTTGCCTTTGGTAAATCCCGGCTTATAAACTCCAACACAGCCGACCACCAACAATAGAGCTAACATTGCCAAAAAAGCACACTTACGCACGGCCTCACGTTCCCTTTACCAGCTCAACTTAATTGAACATAATATTCTATGTGAAAATTCCAGTGAAATCTACAAAAACGTTTTGACCGCCAGGAAATTGTCGGGTAGTATCACAGTTGCGAAGAGCAAAATACCACTGTTGTTTTGTTGTTTCCGACCGTTTATTAGGAAGGCTCCGAAATGAACAGATTATTCTGGCTTGTCGGATTGTTGGCGATAAGCGTGTCTGCGGGTTGTCATTCCGACATCGTTTGTACCAAGCGCTTAAAAATGCTTACCGATAGATGTATATGCATCGAACCTATCGAAAGTGAGAATCCGTACGTGGGCAGAGTCCTCAGCGACGTTCTCGAAAAAGAGTTCATAAGGCGAAAGATTGAAATATGCGAACAGGATACAGCGACCATTTTCATCACCGGCTCGACCTTTATGACGCTACGGGCCGCGCCCGACGCCGGCGGTCTCGGTGGCCACAAATCCGCTGCCGCGAACCAGGCTATCGAGAGTGTCTCTGTCATCGCAAAAGACAAAAACGGGCAAGTCTTACTGACAGCCTCTTACGATAACAAGAAGCAATATACAGCCAGCAGACTTGCAAAGGAATTCGGCTCAGCCCTGGCTAATAAGCTGAAGTAGCAAACCAAAAAGTCAGTACCTTCGTTTGCACTTGACGTGGCAGAGCTATTTCTTTTCCTCAGCCTTCCATTTCAACTCGCCAACCTGGCTTGTTTTCACAAATCTTATGCTGCCGTCATTGAATAATACATGACAGCCTTTTGGTTTATGATTCTCTGTGGTCAGTATCTCCCGCCCGCCGAACTGATTCCAGCCCCGCTTAGTTTCAAACAGCAGCACCATATCCGGCGGCGAATCGGTCCGGCAATTCGGATTCATTGCGTAGATACAGCACCACTCTCCTGTCGAGAGGTACACGAATAGTGGAGCGGTTCTATGAAGGTATGGGACAGGCTCCAGGAGCAAATCGCACCATTTATCGTGCGGAGGATATCGGTTGCCATTTTCAGCGGCATAAGTCTCCAGCGCAACTCCAAGCGTATGCAAATTTGCAAGACACCTGGACCTGCCGCGGAGAACTTGATTCCTGTAAGCAGACCAATAGTTGTACACCAGCCCGGAAGCCAAAAGCCCGCTCAGGACTACGCCTGATAGCGCCAGGGCACTGCCGGTCAGCTTTCCCCTGCTCTTTTTGATTTGCACAAGCGAAGCTATCCCAAGAGCACAACCAATTATCAAACAGGCAGACAACAAAATACATTTCGGTATATCTGGTGGTAATGGTGATGGCGGGTACCTTCTTACACGTGTCACGTAAGTTACAAGCAGAAACACAGCCACGACCAGAGGCAATACTAACGACACTATCGCCAGTTTACTTTTTCTTGGTTTTTGGCCTTGTGAATTGTTTTCTGCTTCGCTCATTATTCTCCTCTCCGAGAATTTTTTTATCGTTCTCCCCTCAACCGGCACGCGCAGCCATCCATTATATCCTCCTTTCAAGAACCAGCGATACCTTTTTTTCGTCGCCGTCGCGTTTAATTGTTATTGGGATGCTGCGTTTATGCCCGGACATAAAAAGCTGTCTAAGCTGCCAGATCTGATACCTGCTTGCCCTCTTATTGCCGACCTCCACAATAACATCGCCGGCCCTGATGCCCGCCTTGTCCGCGGGACTGTCCACATCAACCGAATAGACTTTGGTTCTGCCTGAATGCCGAACAAGGTACAGCCCGCTCATGTCTGTTTCGTCGTTCCTGCCGAACTCCCTGCCTTTCTGCAGATAGAGCGTCTTGTTCGGGAAGTCGAAGGTCACCACGTGGCGGGACAGAAAAGACAGTCCCAAAACGGACGTGTTGGACGAGCCGAAAATCTGACCCTCGTACTCAAACGGTCCGACGGAAAGATTGGCAGTCCGAATTAGTCTCTCGCGTACAATACCGCCAAGTGTCAGAAATAATGCTTTTTCTGTTTTACTCTCCTGGCTCGAGAAAATCTCTTCAAATACGCTTCGGTCCAGACCTCCCGTATCCAGCCAGCCCGTATCAATTATGAAACCGGTCTTGATACCACTCACCACCGCCCCTCTGATCCGTGGAACCAGAGTAGAATCATCCTCAATGGCGAAGCGTTGGCCCCACTCGGGATTTCCGCCTTCCTCCGCCTCAAAAAATGACACTGTCCCCGCGTCGAAATCTATTTGGACCGCATATTTCATTAAGAAGTTCATTCCTATAAGCCCGCTGACCCTTTCATCCTTAATCAAATCCAGCCTCTCGATGTCCATGCAGAATACGTAATGACAATCCTGTATGTTAAGAGGGCCCACAAAGGCTTCCGGAGCATCAAAGTACTCAGCGGTTACCTCCTTGCCTGGTGTTGTTGCTTTTGCGGTGCCTCTTACCTCTCCCAGGCGATGTTTGAACAAAGTGTCGAACACCATGAAAGAGCTTCCCGTGTCGAGCAAAAATAAATATCTGTGACCTTTAAACGTAACAGGAACAAGAATCGGACCTCCGTCTCTGCCGATTGTAAACTCAGCCAAAACCTTCGGCTCATTGACCCCCCGACGATTCGTGAGCCCTGCCTCAGAGGCTGTGCCGAGAAAGAAAACACAAAAACACCAAAGCAAAGCCGCTTTCACCAGCTTATGACTTTTTCCTTCACTCATCACACTTACCCGCAAATTTGCAAAAGCCCTTCTTTTGCCTCTCAAAGGCCCTCACGCCCCTTTCTATCCTTTCATATATCGTCCGCCGGCAGTCTGCCCTAAAATCTTTCGCAAAACATTAACTATCGTTCGCGGCTCAAAATAGCTTTCTTTCACTCGCAAATAAACAGTCTTCGGGTCCGGGATTCTGACTTTGCCTGAAACCTTTGCAAACAACTTTTCGGCTTTACCGCTGTGCTCCTTTGCAAATGAGAATATCAAATCCGCTCCGGAAGTAACAATGCTTTTTATCTCCCAATTGCTCGCTTTAATTCGCAATTCAGCTAATTCCAGCAGTAACTCGACCTCCTCCGGCACCGGGCCGTATATATCGTTCAGCTCGCTTTCGATCTGTCTGAGGTCCTCGTCGCTTCTGGCAACAGCTATCTTGCGGTAAACATCCATTCGGTGCCTGTCAAGCGGTATGTAATTTTTCGGTATGTATGTAGTAAATCCCAAATCGATGGTGGCCGTCGGTATCGCTTCCACCGGCTGATTTTTCAATCTCTTGACGGCGTCGGCCAACAGCTCACAATACATCTGGTAGCCGACTAATTGAATATGGCCGGACTGCTCAGGCCCGAGTATGTTTCCCGCGCCGCGAATTTCCAGGTCCCGCAGCGCGATTCTAAAGCCGGCCCCCAAATGCGAATACTCTTCAATGGCTTTCAGCCGCCTGGCCGCCACCGGCGTAATCGGACGAGACCTCGGCAGCAGCATATACGCGTATGCCCGATGCTTGTACCTGCCCACTCGCCCGCGAAGCTGATGCATCTCCGCTAAGCCGAATCTGTCCGCGTCGTTTATAAAAATCGTGTTTGCATTCGGAATATCCAGGCCCGACTCGATAATCGTCGTGCACACAAGCACGTCGGTTTCGCCCGTAACAAAATCTATCATTGCCTGCTCAAGCTCGGTTTTTGCCATCTGCCCGTGCGCGATGGCAATCTTTGCATCGCTCACCAGCTTTTGAATTTCCCAGGCCTTCTTCTCGATCGACTGCACCCTGTTGTGCACGAAAAACACCTGTCCCTGACGGTTCAGTTCCCGGATTATCCCTTTTCTTATAAGCTCTCTATTGTAGGCGGTTACGGTTGTCACTATACTTCGCCTGTCCAAAGGCGGCGTCGCCAGCGAGCTTATATCACGCAGGCCCAAAAACGCCATATGTAACGTTCGCGGAATCGGAGTTGCCGTCATCGTAAGAACGTCAACATTAACGCGCAGTCTCTTTAGCTTCTCTTTATGTTCAACACCAAATCGCTGTTCCTCGTCGATTATCAAGAGCCCCAAATCCTTAAAGCCAACGTCGCCGCTCAAAAGCCGATGTGTGCCGATGAGTATATCGACTCTGCCTGTTTTGGCTCGGGCAACTATGTCCCTGGCCTGCCTTGTCGTCTTGAAGCGGTTCAGAACCTCAATGCAGATTGGGAAATCAGCAAACCGCTCTGTAAAAGTTCTGCCGTGCTGAACACACAGCACCGTTGTCGGCGCTAAGATAGCAACCTGCTTTCCGTTCTCGACGGTCTTAAACGCCACACGCATCGCCAGTTCCGTCTTGCCGTATCCGACGTCACCGCAAAGCAGTCTATCCATCGCCACAGGTTCCCTCATATCTGTCTTGATCTGCTCAACGGCTGTGGTCTGGTCCGGCGTTTCCTGATAGGGGAAAGATTCTTCGAACTCCGCCTGCCAGTTCGAATCGGCCCCGAATGCAATCCCGCCCATACTCTGACGCCTGGCCTGAACCTCAAGCAGCTCAGTAGCGAGCTCTTGAACCGAGCGCGCAACTTTCTCCTTTTGTCTCTGCCACCGCTTCGAGCCGATCTTGCTCAGCTTCGGCCTCTTCGGACTTGTCCCTATGAACTTTTGCACCAGCGCAATATTCCGCGCCGAAACGTGTATCTTTACACCGTCGGCATACCCAATCGTCAGATACTCGCTCTTGCCGCCTTTTTCCTCAATGGTTTCTGTACCCAGAAACTTTCCGATGCCGTAGGAGATGTGAACAACGTAGTCACTCGGCTGCAAATCGGAAAGCGTATCTACCGGTGAGCTTACCCGGATTGGCCGTTGTCTTCTTCTGAGCGCATATTGGCCAAACAGCTCGTGATGACTTATTACAATCGTATCGAGTGAACTTATAATAAAGCCCTGATGAACAAACCCCTGCAGCAGCTTAAAATTCGCCGGCACTTTCTTTTCACTTTGCTCTACTATCTCGCCCACCCGCTTTATTTCCGCCGGGCTTTCGCAGTAAAGCAAAACCTTTTGCCCTTGTTTGGCTTGTCCCACCAGCTCCTCCAGCGCCGCCTTATGCCCCGCCCACAAAGATGCAGCCTTGTGCTGGAACTGCTGAACACTTTTTATATCCAGTCTGAGAAAATCATCAGATGTCGAAGTAGCGAACCGATAGATTCTCACCTGCGTGAATTTTTCCGCAGCCGCATAAACATCGGCCCAGCTATAAAGCCGGCTCGCGTCCTCCACCCTGTCTAAAAAGACCTTTGCAACTTCCTCAACGTTACCCGGCTCTTCAAGAATTACTATCGTATCGGCCGGCAGGATATTTACCAAAAGCTCCCTCTCTTCTACCGCTGTTCCACACACTGCCGAAACGATGGCCATCCCTTCTATTTGTTGGCTCGAGCGCTGCGTATCCAGATTGATTTCGCGGATACTCTCTATAGTGTCGCCAAAGAATTCGACCCTCACCGCCTCCGCCACGCCGGAAAAAGTCGCCATCTGTTTATCGGCGAGAGTCTTTTCGCTAATCAGCGGCGCATAAATATCAACGATTCCGCCCCGGCGGGCAAACTGGCCCGGCAAATCCACCCTCTCCACACCCTCAAAGCCATTGTCAGCCAGCCAGCCGACAACCCGTTCCGGTGACACCGCTTTTTTTCTCTGCAATCGAAGAGAACTTTTCTTGAGAGCTTCCGGCTTCGGTATCGGCTGGCAAAGCGCCTGTATGGACGTCGGCACAATAAATTTGTCCTTGCCCGAGACCAACTTCAGAGCGACCCTTAACCTTTCGGCCCTGATTTCATCGGTGGCGTCGGCCAAATCCTCCTCACCCTCCCAGGCGGCCAGAGGCTCAATTTCTTGTGCCCCAAAGGTTTGCAAATCGTCGGCAGCCTTGTCTGCATCGTCAATATGCGGGCAGACATAAAGAATCGGCCGACCAAGTTCTTTCGAAATATAAGCTGCCAGCAGATGCGCAAAAGACCCCCACATCCCCGCGACTCTAACCACCCCCTCACCAGCGGCCCCAAGCCGCGAGACTATCTCCGAGACCATTCTATCCCGCCCAAGCTCCATAAAATTCTGGTCACACGCCACGCTCCACGAATCATTAGCTTTTTTAGCAGCTTCTATTGTCTTTTCTACTGTGATGCCGAACTTCTCGAAGCAGACCTCCCGCGGCTACTTGCTTTCAATAATAGCTCTCTGCAGCAGTTCATCAATCATTAGCGTATCGGCCCACTTCTTCAGATGCTCAAAATCTAATGCCTCTGCCTGAATCCTTAAAACACCGAGAACATCATTCCATTGACGTTCCGAAACACATCCGCCGTCACGATACCATTGCAGCTTCAACAAAATAATATCCTCCGGCGAAATCACTGAAAAAAGTTTTTCTAATGAATCTGAAAGTTTCAACTGTCTTCGTCGAGTCAGTAACTGTTCTTCAAATCCGCTTGCTTTGCGAACAAATACATCTATCTTAAAAGCGGATTGTAAATGAATAACATTAAAACTGCTTCGTTCCTTTAAGGCCCGTTGCATCGCCTCTCTGCTGACATAATATCCGCCTTCAAGCTTTTCGAAGAGTTTATCAGCTACCTCGTCAAAAGGCTCGACAGTTAAATCCGCATCCTGCGTAAAACGAACCTCCCCATATATGGAGCTGGCCATAGCACCCCCGATGGCATAAGAAATACCAAGTTGCTCAACAATATCAATGAAGCTCCGCAATATCATCAATTCTTCGGGATTATCCATCACAAGACGCCCCGTAAGCCCTTTCGTAAAGCTCATCGCCAAGATGCCTTCTGGCCCACAAATGCCATATTTGTTCTTCACTAACACCGTGGTGCAGTTCTCTTATACCCGCCATTGCTAATATCCTGCCGGTTTGGTAGCTCTCAAATATACGCCTGACCTTATCAGTTATCGGCATTTCGTGATATATACGAACCAAAACCTCTCGAGCTTGCTCACTCGTATCATTTTGTTCCATCTGCTTACTTACCTACCAAGTTTTTCGCTGCTGTAATAACATTGTCAACTGTAATACCGAACTTCTCGAAGCAAATCTTCCCCGGTGCAGATGCACCAAATGATGACATCCCTATAAAGATACCGTTGTCACCAAGATATTTTCTCCAGCCCTGTTCGATGCCGGCCTCAATGCCGACCCTCGCTTTAACATCCGGCGGGAGAACCGAATCTTTGTACTCCTGACTCTGCTTCTCAAAGAGCTCCCAGCACGGCATACTAACCACCTCCGTGCTAATCCCGTCGGCTGCCAGTTTCTCTGCAGCCTCCAGAGCAATAGAGACTTCTGAGCCGGTCGCCAGGAGCAGAACATCAGGCTCATCGGCTCCGAGCAGAACATAAGCGCCCTTGCTCAAATTCGCCGCCGAACCGAATTTCTCCTGGTCCAAAACAGCAAGTCCCTGGCGACTAAGAAGCAGGGCGGTCGGCCCATCCTTATATTCCAAGGCAAACTTCCACGCCTGTGCGGTCTCATTGGCGTCAGCCGGGCGAATTACCATCAAATTCGGTATCGCTCGCAGAGCTGCCAATTGCTCGACCGGCTGATGGGTGGGGCCATCCTCACCTAAGCCGATACTATCGTGAGTGAAAACAAAGATGGTCGGATGTTTCGACAGTGCTGCCATCCGAATCGCAGGCCGCATATAGTCGGAGAAAACCAAAAACGTCCCCCCGTACGCCCGGGCCAGCCCGCTCACGGAAATCCCGTTCATTATCGCCCCCATCGCATGCTCCCTGACGCCGTAGTGTATGTACCTGCCGTTCCGCGAGTCTTTCTGAAAATTCCCGGCCTCCGCAAACCGTGTATTATTCGAGGGCGTCAAATCCGCCGAACCGCCTAAAACTAACGGCAGCTTCGGCATCACCGCATCCAGTACCTTCTGCGAGGCCTTGCGCGTCGCAACAGAGCTGCCCGCTTCAAACTCTGGCACAATATCATCAACATTTACACCCAGCTTCCCCGCCGCGGCATCACGGAACTGTTGGGCAAGCTCCGGATACGCCTTGGCATAATCCTCAAACATCTTGTTCCACGCCGACTCCGCCTCTTTGCCCTTGTCAATCGCTTCTCGCATGTGGGCGAGTACCTCTTCAGGAACGTGGAAGCTTTTCTCCGGGTCCCAGCCGTATCTTTCCTTAATCAATTTGATTTCATCATCACCCAGTGGCGAGCCGTGCGCCTTTTCCGAATCCTGCAGATTCGGACTGCCGTAAGCGATATGCGTGCGAAGTTTTATAATCGATGGCCGAGCCTTTTCATTCTTTGCGTTTTCCAGGGCCTTCTCGAAAGCAGCCATATCATTGCCGTCCCCGCCCACGACCTGCACATTCCAGCCGTACGCCTCGTAGCGCTTGGCCGTATCTTCCGTAAACGTAAGTTTCGTGTCACCGTCAATAGTGATGTGATTATCGTCGTAAATAACAATCAGATTATCCAGGCCCAGATGTCCCGCTAAGGAGCTGGCTTCTGAAGAGACTCCTTCCTCCAGACAGCCGTCGCCGCAGATTACATAAATCTTATAATCGATGATGCCAAAACCATCACGATTGAAATAGCCGGCCAGATACTTCTCGGCTATGGCCATCCCAACCGCATTGGAAATCCCCTGTCCTAAAGGCCCGGTCGTAACTTCGACCCCGCAGTCCGGCTCATATTCCGGATGGCCCGGCGTCTTGCTGCCCCACTGGCGAAAATTCTTCAATTCCTTCAGGCTCAAATCGTACCCCGTCAGGTACAGCAGTGAATACAGCAGCGCGCTGCCGTGCCCCGCAGAGAGAATAAAACGGTCCCTGTTATGCCATCTCGGATTGGCCGGATTGCAGCGAAGGTGCCGGCTCCAGAGCACGTATGACGCCGACGCCATTCCCATAGGCATTCCCGGATGACCCGAGTTTGCCTTCTGTATGGCCTCCACAGACAAAAAACGAATCGTTTGAATACAAAGCTCATCAAGCTCGCATAAACCTGGGTTCTCCACAGATACCTTCATCGGAAAATTCCTGAACAAATGCTTTTCAATACACTTTCGCCTACAAAACAAACCATATAAAATACCCCCAAACCGCCGTCTCGGCAAGCATTTTTATCGCTCTGCACACTCGAAAACCGGTATTTACCCTCACCTTTTGCATAAACCTGCCAAACTCAGCAACTGCAAAAACGATTTTCTTGTTGTAAACGAAGCTCGATTTGCTAAACTCAGACCCAATAACAGCCGTTAACTTAATACTACAGCGCCATATAGCAAGAAGCTGGATTGATAACTTCTTGTTGCACAGACAGTTATATTAAGTGAGGCAAATTCGAAATCCGAATATCGAAGCTCGAAACAAATACGAAATTCA
>Ga0114930_10000198_pt1 | contig 65894 bp, 71 predicted proteins | sample AnhtaG_FD_87300 | JGI IMG/M metagenome (GOLD analysis project Ga0114930, IMG submission 87300) | Deep subsurface microbial communities from Anholt, Denmark to uncover new lineages of life (NeLLi) - Anholt_01485 metaG | ecosystem: Environmental > Aquatic > Marine > Oceanic > Sediment | place...
AATGTGAATTTGGAGGTCAATTTGATCACGAACGTGGCGATGGAGAAGGGGATGCGGTTTGCGATCCGAGAGGGCGGCCGCACAGTCGGTGCCGGCTCTGTCACCGATATCATCGAATAGGCTTGGAGAGAGATAAACAGGAGTTTGAGCATAGATTAACTAGGAGAACGGAGTACTTGAAATGGAAAAAATAAGGATTAGGCTTCAGTCATTTGATCATCGTCTGCTGGATCACTCTGTGAAAGAAATTGTCATCAAAGCCAAAAGAACGGGTGCGAACCTCTCTGGGCCCATTCCTCTACCCACACGCATTCATCGGTTTTGTGTTTTGCGTTCTCCTCATGTGGATAAGAAGTCCAGAGAACATTTTGAAATGAGAATTCATAAGCGGCTGATCGATATCAGCGATTATAACAACGAGACGATAGAGGAACTGCAAAAGCTGGATCTCCCGGCAGGGATCGATGTGGAGATTCAGGCCTTTGGAACCGGAGGAGAATGACCATGGTCGAGGGTTTGATCGGGAAGAAAATAGGTATCACGCAGAGCTTTGATGAACAAGGAATTGTCTTTTCTGTGACAGTGATTCAAGCAGGTCCCTGCACAGTCTTCCAGAAAAAAACCGAAAAAAAGGATGGGTACTCTTCGATTCAAATAGGTTTGATAGAAGAGAAAGGCCGAAAAAAGCCCAACAAACCGCTGACCGGCCATTCCGAAAAAGCGGGTGTTCCCCCTCCGAAAATTTTGCGTGAATTCCGTTTCATCGAGAAGGCGGAGGTAAAAGTAGGAGACCAATTTTTTGTGGATATCTTTGAAAAAGGAGAAAAAGTCCATATCACGGGACGTAGCAAAGGCAAAGGGTTTGCAGGTGTTGTCAAACGCTGGGGGTATCATGGCGGCAAGGCAAGTCATGGTTCTATGTTTCATAGACGTCCTGGTTCGATCGGGGCCTCGGCATACCCATCCCGTGTTGTCAAAGGAAAAAAACTTCCAGGGCATATGGGTGATGACAAGGTGACAGTTAGGAATCTGATAGTTGTCCGAGCGGATAAGGAGAATAATCTACTGGTGGTCAAGGGGTCGATCCCCGGAGCAAACGGTGGTTACCTGTTGATCAAAAAGGCTGATTTCGAGCCAACGACTGTCCCAGCAAAACCAACGCCTTCTGATGAGAAAAAAACCGAAGATAAAAAAACCGAAGATAACAAGTAAGAGAAAACAATGGCAAAAGTTCAGATTTTAAACCAAACCGGCAAGAAAACCAAAGAGATAAATATGCCAGAAGATGTCCTGTCCTATCCGGTGAAAGAGCATTTGATATACGAGGCTGTTGTTAATTATCGAGCCAACCAGAGGCGAGGTACGGCTTCGACAAAAACTCGAGCCGAGGTGAGGGGAGGGGGACGCAAGCCTTGGAAACAAAAAGGAACGGGCAGAGCCAGGGCAGGCAGTACACGGTCTCCGCTCTGGAGATCAGGAGGGATTACTTTTGGCCCTAAACCGAGGGATTATTCTTACAAAATGCCCAGAAAGGCAAAGAGAAATGCCCTGAAATCTGCATTGGCCATGAAGTTTGCAGAAAAACAAATAATGGTTTTGGACAGCCTGAAATTCAAAGAGCCAAAGACAAAAGAAGGACTGAGTTTCTTAAAGAAACTCAAAATTGAATCTGCGCTTGTTATCGATAATCAGGAAAACAGGAATTTATTCCTTTCTCTGCGGAATATCCCTAAAGTCAAGGTTGTCGATTTCAATCAAGTCAATATTTATGATGTTTTGAATCATAAATCGCTTGTGTTTACGCAAAAAGCTTTCGAGTCACTTATGGAGAGATTAAAGTGAACAAGGATCCGCAAAAAATCATCTTGAGACCTGTCATAACAGAAAAGAGTTCCCGGTTGAAGGAGAAAAATCGAGAGGTTTGCTTCGAAGTGGACTCGAGAGCCAACAAAATTGAGATCAAGGAAGCCGCTGAGAAGCTTTTCAAAGTCAAGGTGGATAGAGTCCGCATCATTAAAAAGAAGGGGAAGAAAAAAAAAGTTGGCAGAAATGAGGGATGGACAAAAGACTGGAAGAAAGCGTACGTGAAGCTCAAAGAAGGCGAAAAAATGATCGAATACTTCGAGGCTGTGTAAAATGGGGATAAAGACATACAGACCTGTGACATCGAGTTTGCGCCAGAAGACAGGACTCACGTTTGAAGAGCTTACCACTCGTGAACCACATAAGCCTCTTGTGCAGTCGCTAAAAAAATCCGGAGGGCGGAATTTGCGAGGGAGAATCTCGATTCGTCATCGTGGCGGCGGTCACAAAAGGCTTTACCGAATCATGGATTTTAAGCGTGATAAGATCGATATTCCTGGGATTGTCGAGACGATTGAATATGATCCCAACCGGTCTGCTTTTATTTCGTTGATCAAATACAGAGACGGTGAGCGACGTTACATTCTGTCGCCCGAGAATCTTCAGGTTGGACAGACAGTGATATCAACCGACAGCCAGGTGGATATCCTCCCTGGAAATGCCATGCCGCTCAGGTATATTCCGATGGGAACCATCATCCACAACATCGAAATGAGAAAGGCGAAGGGAGGGCAGATGGCCAAGGCGGCAGGTTCCAGTGCTCAAATCCTCGCCAAGGAAGGCGATTACGCACAACTTCGCCTTCCCTCATCGGAAATACGGAAAATACACCTCGATTGCCGGGCAACTGTCGGACAAGTCGGTAATGTCAACCATCAGAATATTTCGATAGGAAAGGCAGGGAGAAACCGCTGGAAAGGTAAAAGACCTCATGTGCGTGGAACAGCCATGAATCCGGTCGACCATCCTCATGGCGGAGGCGAAGGAAAGGCAAAGGGCGGTCGTGATCCTGTTTCTCCTTGGGGCCAGCCCACAAAGGGATACAAGACAAGAAAAAACAAAAGAACACAAAAGTATATTGTTCGGAGAAGGAGTAAGTAGTCATGGGTAGATCTCTGAAGAAGGGTCCGTTTATTGAGGATAAGTTACTGAAAAGGGTCAATGATCTGTCTTCTCAAAGAGGAAAGAGCCAGGTTATAAAGACTTGGTCCCGCCGATCTACAGTCATTCCGGAAATGGTTGGATTGACGATAGCTGTATACAATGGAAAGAGGTTTATCCCTGTTTTTATCACGGAAAATATGGTTGGACATAAACTCGGGGAATTCTCTCCAACCCGGACTTTTAAAGGACACACATCGAAAACCGCAAGAACTATCAGGATGAAGAAATAAATGGACGAAAAAAATATCGTTGCTCAAGCCGTTACGAAATATGCGAGGATGTCGCCTCAGAAGTGCCGGCTGGTGACTGACCTCATCAGAGAAAGATTCGTAGGTGAAGCTCTCACCATCCTTCATTTTTCGAAGAAAAAAAAAGCGAGCGCCATCACCGAAAAAACTCTACGCTCAGCCATTGCCAATGCACAGCAAAAGGTCCCCAATATTGACGTGGACAGTCTTTTTATATCCGAGATTTTTGTCAATTCAGGGCCTCATTGGAAAAGATGGAAGGCGGCGCCGATGGGAAGGGCAGCGAGAATACTAAAACGGACAAGTCATGTCCATGTATATTTAGAAGAAAGGAAAGGAAAATAAAGTGGGCCAGAAAACACACCCTCACGGATTTCGATTGGGCTTTAACAAGCAATGGAGTTCTCGCTGGTTTGCCAAAGGACCCGAGTATCGCCGGTTTATTCATGAAGACCTGAAGATAAGAAAAATCATCAAGAAGAGATACTATCATGCCGGGATTTCGGAAGTCGATGTCGAGCGCGTCGGACCAAAAATCAGAGTGATCGTTCACACGGCCCGTCCCGGAATCGTGATCGGACGTGGCGGAAAGGAAATCGAAAGCCTCAAGACTGTTCTTCAGGGAATCGCTCAAAAAGAGGTTTACATCGATATTCGGGAAGTGGACAAACCTGAGCAAGATGCCCTTCTTGTCGCCGAAGGAATTGCCATACAACTGGAAAAAAGAATAGCCTACCGTAGAGCCATGAGGAGGGCTGTGGAAATGGCCATGAAAATGGGGGCCAAGGGAATAAAAGTCATGTGTTCGGGCCGTTTAGGCGGTGTCGAAATAGCCCGATCAGAGTGGCGCCTTATGGGGCAGTTGCCGTTGCAAACCTTGAGAGCCAACATAGATTATGGTTTTACCGAAGCATTCACGACATACGGCCAGATCGGCATTAAAGTCTGGATTTACACGGGAGATGTGGAAAAAGAAAAGATGACATCTCAGACAGGAGAAGTTGAGGAGATTTAGCCATGCTTATGCCAAAAAAGGTCAAGTTCCGAAAACAGCAACGAGGCCGAATGAGAGGCAAGGCCGGTCGTGGATCTCATTTATCGTTTGGTGAATATGGACTGCAGGCTATGGAGCCATGTTGGATCACGGCCAGACAGATCGAAGCAGGCCGGATTGCCATCACACGTCATGCCAAGAGAAAAGGGAAGTTGTGGATTCGCATCTTTCCCTGGAAACCCGTGACAAAAAAGCCCACAGAGGTCAGGATGGGAAAGGGTAAAGGCGATCCTGAATTCTGGGTAGATGTGATCAAGCCCGGGCGCATTTTATATGAAGTGGAGGGTATCCCCGAAGACGTAGCAAAAGAAGCCATGCGATTGGCTTCCCAGAAGCTTCCGATTAGAACGCGATTCATTTCGAGAGAAAGCATGGAGTGGAGATGAAACCTACAGAATTGAGAGAACTATCTGATGATGAGCTGATGCAAAAGGATGAAGAATTGAAGGATCAGCACTTCAAGTTGAAGTTTCAGCATGCTTTGGGTCAGCTGGAAAATGCCATGAAGTTGAAAAACATCAAGCGGGACAGGGCAAGAATTTTGACCATATTGAAGGAAAGGAAGGAAGGGAAACAAGAAGAATGAACAATCAAACAAGTCGAACAACCAAAGTCGGTGTGGTCATCGGAAATAATATGAAAAAAACAGTGACTGTTCTCATCGAGCGTCAGGTGAGGCATCCTTTTTATAAGAAAATCGTGAAACGGCGGAAGAAATTCCTTGCTCATGATGAGTATGAAAAGTGCAAGGTCGGTGATCTGGTTAAAATCGTTGAAACGAGACCCTTGAGCAAGAGAAAGAAGTGGAGGGTTCTAGAGATATTGGGATTATCCTCTGCCGATGCCGAAAAAGAAATCGAGGTCAATAAAGAATGATTCAATCAGAAACGATGCTCAAGGTGGCCGATAATTCAGGAGCCCGAAAAATCCTGTGCATAACTCCTCTTGGCGGGGGAGTGGGCAAGACGGCCTCCATCGGCGATATTATTTCCGCATCAGTGAAGGAAGCCGAGCCTGAGAGCAAAATACCCAAGGGAAAGGTGGTTCGGGCTGTTATCGTGAGGACAAGAAAGGAAGTCAGAAGAAGAGATGGCTCCTACATCCGTTTTGATGACAATGCGGCGGTTATCATAAATCCACAGGGTGAGCCCATCGGTACACGCGTATTTGGCCCTGTTGGAAGGGAGTTGCGGGAAAAAAAATTCATGAAAATCGTTTCCCTCGCTCCGGAGGTTCTTTGATGAATAAGCTGATGCTCAAGAAAAATGATACGGTCATGGTCATTAGCGGAAAAGACAAGGGAAAAACGGGAAAGATTCTCAAAGTATTTCCGGAGAAAGAAAAGGTTATTGTTGAAAAGGTCAATTTTATCAAGGAGTTTATCCGTCGAGATCAGAGTCGAAACATACAGGGTGGCGTGATGGAAAAGGAATCACCGATCCATGTTTCCAATTTGATGCTGTATTGTTCGGAATGTGGTCGAGGGATCAGAGTGAAGAAAAAAAAACTGGGGGATGGGAGCAACATCCGGGTATGCGACAGATGTGAATCGACCATTGAATAGGAAAGGTGAGGTATAAGGAATGAGTCGTCTTCAGGAAAAGTACCAAAAGGAAATTCTTCCTGAGCTGCAAAAGGAGTTGTCCATAAAAAACAAGATGGCAGTTCCGAGGCTTGAGAAGGTTGTTGTCAACGTCGGAGTCGGTGATGCCCTCCAGAATATCAAGTTGTTGGACACCGCAAAAGAAGAATTGAGTTTGATCACGGGGCAGTGGCCGGCCATAGGAAGAGCCAAAAAGTCCATAGCATCCTTTAAGCTCCGGAAGGGGCAAGCCATTGCCTGCTATGTGACTCTGCGAGGAAAAAGAATGTATGAATTTATGGACCGTTTGGTCAACATCGTTCTTCCCCGTGTACGGGATTTCCGGGGTGTCTCCTCTAGGGCGTTTGATGGAAGAGGCAATTACACGTTGGGCATAAAGGAACAACTGGTTTTTCCTGAGATAGACTACACAAAAGTGGAAAGGCCAAGGGGAATGAACATCACTATCGTAACCTGTGCCGAAAGCGATGAGCAGACATTTGCCTTGTTAAAAAAACTTGGTATGCCTTTTAGCGAAGAAATATAAGGAAAAAGATATGGCAAGAAAAGCAATGGTGGCAAAATATCTGAGAGAACCCAAATTTCCGACCAGAAAGAAATCCAGATGTCGGATATGTGGACGTTCCAAGGGATACTACAGGAAATTCGATATGTGCCGTTTGTGTTTTCGAGAGCTTGCTTTAAAGGGAGAAATTCCCGGAATAATAAAGGCATCATGGTAATTTGAGGGAGAAGATATGAGTTTAACAGATCCAATCGCAGACATGCTGACAAGGATACGTAATGCCTTGCTTGTCAAGAAAAAAGACGTGACCATGCCCTCTTCTCGATTGAAAGTGGAAGTCGCAAAAATCCTAAAGGAAGAAGGGTATATCAAAAACTTCAAGGTTATTGACGATAACAAACAGGGAAGCCTGATCATAACATTGAAATATACAGAAAACAGCCGCAGCGTCATCACGGGACTCCAGAAGATCAGTAAGCCAGGTTGTCGAATTTATTGCAAAAGAGATGTCATACCCAAGGTTCTGGATGGCCTTGGGATTGCGATCGTTTCCACATCCCAGGGATTGGTTTCAGGGAAGAAGTGTGAAGAAAGGGGCCTAGGTGGAGAGGTCTTGTGCTATATCTGGTAACTTAAGATGAGAGGGGAAGTAAGATGTCAAGAGTAGGAAAACAGCCAGTGCTGATACCGGAAGGAACAAAGGTCAGCATCCTTACTGATCACATCGAGGTGGAAGGTCCAAAAGGTAAGCTGACTTCCCCCTTGTTCTCTGGAATCATCGTCGAAATTAAAGACAATCATATGGTCTTTACCCGGTCGTCCGATTCTCCCCAGAATAGATCCATGCACGGCCTATGTCGGACACTAGCCCACAACGCCGTGATGGGTGTATTCGCAGGTTTCACGAAAGCGTTGGAGATAGTCGGAGTCGGATATAGGGCTAAAATGGATAAAAATAAGCTTGAATTGAGCCTGGGCTATTCAAAGCCCATCATCTATGAAATTCCAGAGGATATCGAAATTGTGTTGGAAAAACCCACTCTGATCAGAGTGAAAGGAATCGACAAACAACGGGTGGGACAGGAAGCGCACAAGATTCGAAGTTTTCGAAAACCGGATCCTTACAAACTGAAAGGGATCCGGTATGTTGGGGAGCATTTGCGCAAAAAAGAACGCAAGGCAGGAGTGGTCAGTGTTTAAGAAAAAGACTTTACTGAAGAAAGAATCAAGAAGAAAAATACGCAAGCGTATTCGGAAAAAGATCAGAGGGACGCCAGAGCGTCCAAGAGTTTTTGTATTCAAATCCAACCGATACATCTACTCCCAGGCTATTGACGACATTACAGGGACGGTCTTGGCCGCAGCTTCAAGCGTTGAGAAGGAGTATCGAGAGAAAAAGAAAAAAACAAAAAATGTGGAAGCGTCAAAAACAATCGGCGAGATGATCGCCAAAAGATTGAAAAAGAAAAAGATCAAACAGGTGGTCTTCGATAGAGGCGTGTATCCCTATCATGGCCGCGTCAAAGCCTTGGCTGAAGCGATGAGGAAAGAAGGCCTCATTTTATAGGTATTGCATAAGGAGGAGAAAGAGTGCGCAAGGAAGCAAAAAAGGAAGAAGTCGAGTTCAAGGATCATGTGATTTCTATCCGCAGAGTAACCAAGGTCGTGAAAGGCGGCAAAAATCTCAGCTTTTCAGCTTTGGTGGCAGTGGGGAATGAAAACGGATTGGTCGGAATCGGGAAGGGCAAAGCCCGGGAGGTCCCCGTAGCAATTTCCAAGGCCGCACAAGATGCCAAAAAGAAACTGATCGAGGTCCCGATTTTGGACACGACGATTCCTCACTTCATAAAGGGAATACACGGAGGAGGAGAAGTCGTTCTTCGCCCGGCATCAAAAGGAACAGGTGTCATCGCTGGTGGAGCGGTGCGGATTATCATGGAGTTAGCCGGAATCAAGGATATTTTGACCAAATCCATTCGCAGCAACAATCCGACAAGTGTTGCCCATGCCACTATAGATGGCCTGAAAAGACTTAAAAGTCCCGAAGAGGTATCGAAAATAAGAGGGAAAGAAAAGGAAGTGATATGGCAGTAAAAGAAACAGCCCCTAAACAGGAAAAAAATGTGACCGAGCTCAAAATTCAGCTCGTCCGAAGCGTGATCGGACGGCCCAGAAAGCAGAGAGAGGTTGTGAAGGGGCTTGGACTGAGGAGAATAGACTCAGTGGTGATTCGCAAGGATTGTCCTGAGATAAGAGGAATGATAAACAAGATATCCCACTTGGTGAATGTGGAAGTTTTGGAGAAAAAATGAATTTGAGCAACCTTCATCCCGCAAAGATGTCTCGCAAAGAAAGGAAACGTGTAGGCCGGGGACCGGGTTCGGGCAGGGGGAAAACGGCAGGACGTGGAACAAAAGGCCAAAAATCCATTTCCGGATATTCTCGGAAGCGCAGTTTTGAAGGGGGACAGATGCCTCTCTCTCGGAGGGTCCCCAAACGAGGATTCACGAATATTTTCAAAAAAGAATACAGCGAGATCAACTTGGATCGCCTCGAGCGGGTCAAAAAAGACATCATCAAGCCAAAGGATCTGGTTGAGGCGGGTCTCCTCAAGAGGGAATCGCAGGTCATAAAGATTTTAGGAAGGGGCGAACTCAAGTCAGCCAAAGAGATACACGCCCATAAGTTTACTCAATCCGCTCAAGAAAAGATAGAAAAGGTGGGCGGAAAAGCCATTCAAATTGGAAGTAAGTGATGTTAGACAGCATAAGGAACATATTCAGCATTCCTGAGCTAAGAAAAAGGGTTATCTTTACGCTGCTCCTGTTGGCAGTCTATCGCATAGGAGCTCAAATTCCCAGCCCTGGCATAAGCGCACCTGCGCTTGAAGAGTTTTGGCAGATGCAGAAAGGAACGATCCTGGGATTTGTGGATTTGTTTACTGGAAGAAGCATGTCCAGGATGACCATTTTTGCCTTGGGCATCATGCCCTACATCAGTGCGTCCATTATCCTGCAGCTTCTTCAAGTGGTTTGGCCATACTTGGAAAGATTGTCCAAAGAAGGAGAGTTAGGGCGTAAAAAAATCACCCAGTACACTCGGTATGGCACCCTTTTTATCTGCTTGATCCAGTCCTTCGGAATCAGCATTTTCTTGGAAAGCCTGAGAAGCCCGGTGAGCAATCTTCCGATCGTCCCGAATAAGGGTTGGGGATTCAGGCTTCTGACGATTCTCACCATGACCACAGGTACTGTTTTTATCATGTGGCTGGGAGAGCAGATTTCAGAAAGAGGTATCGGAAACGGCATATCTCTTATTATATTTGCAGGGATCGTGGTCAGTCTGCCCAGCGGTATACAGAGCATAGTGGGAGGGATCCGCTCGGGAGATATGTCTCCGTTAAGAGCCCTCTTTCTTTTGGCCTTGATGCTGGGGGTCATCGTTGTTATTGTGTTTGTTGAACGGGGGCAAAGGAGATTACCTGTCTCCTATGCCAAGAGAGTCGTCGGCCGGAAAATATACGGAGGACAGAGCACTCACCTGCCTTTGAGAGTGAATACGGGGGGAGTTATCCCGATAATATTTGCTGCCTCTATTGTCACCATCCCCTCCACCATCGCCCAAATGGTTAAGGTGCCGTTTATCCAAAATATTGCCATGCAGTTCGGTATGGGCATGCCCCTTTACAATTTGCTCTACATCGCAGCGATCATTTTCTTCACCTATTTTTATGTGTCGATCATTTTTAATCCAACGGATGTGGCGGACAACTTGAGAAAGTACGGTGGATTCATCCCCGGAATCAGACCGGGGAAAAACACCTCCGACTTCATCGATGGCGTGCTCTCACGCATCACTTTGATAGGAGCCATCTATCTTGCTGCTGTGGCTGTGATGCCGGAATTTATGATCACAGGCTTCAAGGTGAGCGCCCTGCCGTTCATCGGCGATTTTTTGGATGCCAATTTGCCTAGATGGTTCACCCAGGGATTAAATGTGAATTTTTATTTTGGGGGAACCTCCATCCTCATCGTTGTGGGTGTGGCCATGGATACCATGCAACAGATCGAAGCTCAGCTCGTAATGCGCCATTATGACGGATTTATGCGTCGCGGGCGGTTAAAAGGAAGGAGAGGATGAGAATTATCTTGCTCGGCCCTCCTGGTAGCGGTAAAGGCACCCAGGGGGATTTAATCGAGCAAAATTATGGCTTTCCCAAGATTTCGACGGGAAACCTTCTGCGAGAGGCCGTTCAAGAAAATGCGCCTTTGGGAAAAAAGGCCGAAGCTTCCATGAACAGAGGAGATTTGGTAAGTGATGAGATAGTGATGCAGATGGTTGAAGCGAGGCTATCCCGAGAAGACTGCCAGAAAGGGTATATTTTGGATGGATTTCCACGAAATATCAATCAAGCGCTCTTGCTGGAGGAAATCCCCAGTCAACAAGCTGAGGTTGTTTTGGATATCCGACTGAACGAGAAAAAATTGATAGAAAGGTTATCCTCCCGGAGGATCTGCTCCCAGTGTGGGAATATTTATAATCTTTTTATGAAGGCTTCGAATCGGCCCGATGAATGTGATGTATGCAGCGCAGGGCTTGTGCAGAGACAGGATGATATGCCCGAAGTCATTATGGAACGGTTGAGGGTTTATCGTCAGGAGATCGAGCCGTTGATCGCATATTATCGAGAAAAGGCAAACTATCACCCAATCGAAGGAGATAAGGAAATAGAACCGGTTTTCAAGGATATCCAAGGGGTTTTAGAGGCTGAATTGACAAAATCCAACAGATCAGAGGCTAAGCGATGATCGTGCTCAAGAGTGAGAAAGAGATCGTTTCCATCAGAAAGAGCAGCCTCATCGTGGCTCAAGTCCTGGCAGATCTCCACAACATGGTAGAACCAGGAATTACGACGAAAGACTTGGATGCTTTTGCGGAAAAAAAAGCCAGAGAGATGGGTGCGATTCCAGCTTTTAAAGGCTATCGGGGATACCCTGCCTCTCTTTGCACATCCATAAATGAAGAGATTATTCATGGGATACCATCCTCTCGCAAGTTGCAGGAGGGGGATATCCTCAGCTTGGATTTTGGAGTTGTCTACGACGGTTATTATGGAGATGCGGCGGTGACCTATCCGATTGGAGAAGTCAATCTGGAGGCAAACAGGCTTATCGAAGCTGCTGAGAAGGCCTTTTTTAAAGGATTTGAGAAAATTCAAGAGGGATATCGGATATCGGACATTTCCCATGCCATCCAGAATTCTGTCGAAGCACAGGGATTTTCCGTCATCCGCGCCTTTGTTGGGCACGGAATCGGGACATCTCTCCATGAAGAACCCCAGATCCCTAATTTTGGTCCTCCAGGACGAGGTCCGAAGATAAAAAGAGGATTGGTTTTGGCCATAGAGCCGATGATTGCAGCGGGAGACTGGAATGTCGAGATCAAGGATGATAATTGGACGGCGATCACCAAAGACAGAAACCTCTCTGCTCACTATGAGCACACGGTTGCTCTCACCCAGCGAGGCGCCGAGATATTGAGCATTAGGGAAGAAGAAAATTTGCCTTATGCTAAGGAGTCACCTTATGCCTAAGCAGGATGTATTCGAAACAGAAGGAACCGTCATCGAGACGCTCCCGAATGCGATGTTCCGTGTGGAACTGGCCAATAAACACGTCATCCTTGCCCACATTTCTGGCAGAATGCGCAAATATTTTATCCGCATCCTGCCCGGAGATAAGGTTCTTATCGAACTTTCTCCCTACGATTTGACAAAAGGAAGGATAACCTATCGATACAAATAGAGGAATAGAACGATGAAAGTCAGGGCATCTATAAAAACAATGTGCAGAAATTGCAGAATTATCAAAAGAAAAGGAATTCTTCGAGTCATATGTACAAATCCTAAGCATAAACAAAAACAAGGATAAATGAGGTAAAAATGGCAAGAATAGCTGGAATCGCCCTCCCTCCAGACAAAAGGGTTGAAGTCGGTTTGACCTATATTTACGGGATAGGTCGCTCTAAAGCCAACGAAATACTCGAGGCGGCTAAGATAGACAAAGATAAAAAAGTCAACGCTCTGAGTGAGGATGAAGTCAACAAGATACGAAAAATCATCGAGACTCAAGAAAAAATCGAAGGAGACCTGAGAAAAGAACTTACTCTTAACATCAAAAGGTTGATGGATATTGGCTCATACAAGGGATTGAGGCACAGGCGGAGACTTCCGGTTAGAGGGCAAAGGACAAAAACCAATGCACGCACACGCAAGGGGCCTCGCGGACATACGATAAAGAAGAATTAGGAGGGATTTGAAATGGCAAGACCGAGAAAAAAAACCAAAAAAAAGAAAGTAAAAAAGGAAATCGGATTTGGCGTAGCCTACATTCGATCGACATTCAATAACACGATCATCACTATATCCGATCAACAAGGCAATTCCCTTTGCTGGGCCAGTTCAGGCACGGTAGGTTTTAAAGGGGCGCGAAAGGGAACTCCTTTTGCAGCGCAATTGGCCGCCAAAGAGGTTTCGTTAAAGGCCAGGCAATTTGGAGTGCGGTATATGGATGTCAGGGTCAAAGGCCCTGGTGCAGGACGGGAATCCGCCATAAGAGCCCTGCAGGCAGATGGCATGGAGATAAAATCCATCAAAGACGTTACCCCGATTCCCCACAACGGCTGTCGGGTAAGAAAGAGAAGAAGGGTATAGCTATGGAAAAACAAGGAGAAGAGGATGTCAAGATATAGAGAACCAGTTTGTCGTCAATGCCGGGCAGAGCGGGAAAAGCTTTTTTTGAAGGGGAACAAGTGTTTGACTGAAAAATGTCCGGTCGAACGGAGGCCCTATCCTCCGGGTGAACATGGAAGAGCTAGAAGAAGAATATTGGGTTACGGCATTCAGCTCAGGGAAAAACAAAAACTCAAACGTTACTACAGCATGTCGGAAAGGCAGTTTCGCCTGTACTTCCAGAGAGCGGAAAGGAAAAAAGGCATCACAGGGGAAATCCTTTTGCAGATGCTGGAGAGGAGACTTGATAACGTCGTTTTCCTTTCTGGGTTTGCCTATTCGAGGGCCCATGCTCGTCAGCTCATCACCCATGGCCATTACCGGATTAACGATAAAAAAGTCAATGTCCCCTCTCAATTGGTGAATATGGGAGATGTTCTCTCCTTTCGGGATAAATCAAAAAAGCATGAAGAGTTGAAGGCGATCGTCGATTTCCACAAAGGAAAAGCTGTGCCAGGTTGGATCGAAGTCGATAGAGACAACATGGAAGTGAAAGTCCTGGCATTTCCCGAACGGGAAGAAATCCCGATTCCTGTAGAAGAGCATCTGGTTGTCGAGCTCTATTCAAAGTAGACCTTATCCTACAGTTAGCAAGGATCGAAATAAAAAGGAGGAAGCATGATAGAAACAGGCTTTCAGAGACCGAAATACTTGGAATGCGATTATGAAACACGGACAGAAACTTATGGCAAATTTTCCGCCCAGCCTTTTGAGAGAGGTTATGGAATTACCATTGGAAACGCACTCCGTCGAATTCTTCTCTCCTCCATAACTGGTGCCGCCATCACCAATGTCCGAATTCAAGGCGTTCTTCATGAATTCTCTACCCTTCCCGGAGTTGTTGAAGATGTGACCGATATCGTCCTCAACGTCAAAAGCATCCCGCTGAAGATGGAAGGGAAGGAGCCCATAACTCTTACTTTAAAGAAAATAGGCCCTGTTGAGGCTACGGCAGCCGACATCGCTGGCGATACGGATATAGAAATTCTCGACAAAGACGTCCATATCGCATCCCTGGACAAAGACGGGAAATTGGATATGGAAATAATCGTTCAGAACAACAGAGGATATATCCCTGCAGATCGAAATATTGATGAAGAATTGAGTGTGGATTTTATCCCGGTGGACTCTTCTCATTCACCAGTCCTGAAGGTCAATTACAAGGTGGGTCCGGCAAGGGTGGGAAAGCGAGTCGATTACGAAAACCTTACTCTCGAAATCTGGACCACAGGTGCGATCTCCCCTCAAGATGCTTTGAGTCAAGCAGCAAAAATTCTCAGAGACCATCTGATCATCTTTCTCAATATCGTTGATGAACCCATAGTAAGAGAACAGCTCCCAGAACGAATGGAAACCCCGTATTTTTCTCAAAAAGACATCCTTTCAAAATCCATTGATCAGCTGGAACTCTCCGTCAGGTCAAACAACTGTCTCAGGTCTGCTGGAATAGAGAAAATCTACGAGCTTGTTCAGAAAACAGAAGAGGGTCTTCTGAAAACGAAAAACTTTGGCCGTAAATCTTTAACAGAAATAAAGGAAACCCTGCAAGAATTGGGCTTAGGCCTAAGCTTGGACCTCCATCCAACTCTTTTAGAGCTGATTGAAGGAGAAAAGCAGGAAAAAGAGGAAGAGGTTGAAGAATGAGGCACCGAGTAAAAGGAAAAAAACTCAGAAGAGATTCTGCTCAAAGGAAGGCGCTATTGCGAAGTTTGGTCACGTCCTTTCTGGAAAAAGAAAGAATCAGAACAACTCTGCCTAAAGCCAAAGCCACAAGACCTATTGCGGAAAAAATGATCACTATGGCTAAAAAAAATTCCCTCCACTCCCGTCGGCTCGCTCTCAGATTTATCTACAAAAGAGAAGTCGTGAAAAAACTCTTTAGCGAAATTGGTCCACGGTTCAGCGAAAGGCCGGGGGGATACACGCGGATAATCAAAATCGGTCCTCGAGCTGGCGATGGAGCCGAAATGGCCTTTCTCGAGCTTGTCGGCACAGAGTTTAAGAAAAAAGAAAAGAAAAAAAAGGCGGCAAAAAAAGCTAAGGAAGTCGCAAAGTCAAAACGATAAAACCCTACTTATCGTTATCATTGGTCACCCAGAGCTGTTGTCCCGGGTAAATTTTCGATCGTGTGCTGAGGCCATTTAAAGCGAGCAAATAGTTCAGATTCATGCCGTATCTTTTAGCAATCTTGTAAGGCGTATCACCTGATATGACCGTGTAAGGAACCGCTCCTGCTGGCGTTCCCGATTGGATGATCAGTTTTTGTCCCACACGAAGCATGTTGCTCTGAAGATTGTTCTGATTTTTTATCTCTTGGACGGTCGTGTTGAAAGATTTAGCGATAATATATAGGCTGTCCCCTTTTTTCACACTATAAACCAGTTTTTCGCCTTCTTTAGTGAGAGAGCGAGGTTGATAAGATGTGAAACTGCTGCCTCGTCCAGGTATTCTGAGCCTTTGCCCGACTCGAATGAGATACTTCTGTCCGAGACGATTCGCGCGAGCGATGGCAGAGACAGATGTTCCGTAGCGTCGGGCAATAACAGAAACAGTCTCCCCCCTACGCACGTAATGATTCCTATATGTGGCTTCGGGAGGAACATACCTGGCTATGGATTCTAAAGAAGCCAGCACTTTATCTCCATAACCTTCAGGAACTCGTAGCTGGTACTCACTATCTGGAGTGGATTTGTTCCTCAATTCAGGATTGAGCAAGATCAAAGCCTCTGCATCGAGTCCGAGAGAACTGGAAAGTGATGTGAGTTTGACAGGACGATTGATGAGGACTGTATCGTAGCTTAGTGGAGGTTCTGGTTGAGGAAGGCTAAAACCGTATTTTTCCGGGTTCTGAACGATGAGGATTGTTGCTATAAATCTAGGGACAAAACGTGATGTTTCACGAGGAAGCATCAGATAGAGGTCCCAAAAGTTGTCCATATATTCCAGTCTTTGAGAGCGGATGACTCTTTGGACCCTGAATTCTCCACAGTTGTAGGCCGCCAGAGCTGTCGTCCAATCTCCAAACATAGCGTGGAGTTCGTCCAGATATTTTATGGCAGCATCAGTCGCTTTCTCGAAATCCATCCGCTCATCGATCCAGCGGTCTCTTTTCAGGCCGAATCGAACTCCGGTCGAAGAGATGAATTGCCATAAACCCAAAGCCCGAGCGCGGGAGAAGGCTGTGACTTTGAACCAGCTTTCGATCATCGGCATCCAGGCGAGTTCCTCGGGGAGTCCTACTTTCTGCATTTTTCCCCGGATCATATCGATGTACCGGCCAGAACGATTATAGGCTTGTTCGAATTCTTTTCTCTCTACAGTCTGGAAACTCTTGATTTCTTTTTGGACGTGTTGGTTCTCTGTGAGGGGGATGGTACCGTTGTTCCCGCTTATAACAGTGAAGCGCGATGCATGGATTTCTTGAATTCTTCTGGCGATCAAAAGACGCAGGTCGTTTTTTTCTTGGATCAAAGGAGAATCCAACGGGAGGTCGAGTTTGAGGAGAATGCTGTAGGCTTCGTCAAGAGCGATAAGTGCTGTTTCCAGATCCCCTCGATCCCAAGCCAGTCGGGCATCTTGGTAGGCATCAAAGGCTTCTGCGAGAAGTTGTGAAGGTTCAGCCTGTTCTTCGGGATAGGATTCTTCCTCTAAAGGGAGCTCTTCCACATCCTGTTCCTCCAGGGGTTCTGCTTTTATTTCTTCCTCGACAGCTGGGACTTCTTCTGGAGGTTTTATCTCCTGTGTTGTCTGTTCTGCTGCAGGTTTTTGCATAGGAATATTCGGAGTTTCTACCGGAGGTTTGCGATGGCCGGAACAACTCCACAGCAAGATCATCAGAAAAATTGCGATCGCTACACTGAGATCATTTTTCTTTTTTTTCACTTTTTTATTCCTAAAAGGTTTAATTTATATCATTTATATACACATCGAGTCAAATCACTTCGCCTGAATTATTCATAAAATATGCTGATGACATCATTCAAACTCACAAAAGCCAATGTTCAAATTTATCTATCTTATTAATCAGCATATTTTACCCTTCAAGCAACCCAAGCTTGCCACTTTGTGCGAAAAAAACCAGGAAACATAATTTAGTCGGAGAATTCCCACAGAAATTGTGCGGGATTTTTCTCGTGAAGGAGATTATTAGTGTTTGGATATTTTTTGATACCAATTCCAGGCTGTTTCGATGATCGTATCCAGGTCTGAATGTTTCAGATCCCACTGGAGCAGTTGTTTAGCCTTTTCCCTTGAAGCCAAAAGCACATCCACATCCCCTTTTCTTTTAGGTTTCACGGAATAGGACACCTTTTGACCGGTTACAGTTTCCACTTTTTTGATCACTTCCATGACGGAATACCCCTTATTGGTCCCCAGGTTGATAAACTCACTGTTTTTAAGTGCAGGGAGTTTTTTTAGAGCCAGCACATGGGCTTTTGCCAAATCCGTAACATGGATGTAGTCGCGGATGGCCGTTCCATCCTGTGTGGAATAGTCTTTTCCATACAGACTAAAATCCTTCTTTTTTCCCAGGAGAAACAACAGGATATTGGGGATAAGATGTGTTTCCGGTTCATGCATCTCTCCCATTCGGCCTTCAGGATCTGCTCCTGCCGCGTTAAAATACCGCAGCGATATAAACTTCAACCCGTACGCCCGCTCGTAATCCAATAGGATTTTTTCGACGAATAACTTAGTCAGACCATAAGGATTTGAGGGATTCAACGGATGGGATTCAGGGATAGGGATCTGTTCTGGGATTCCGTAAACCGCCGCACTCGAGGAAAATATGAAAAGCTTTACGTTCGCCTGGAGCATAACGTGGAGAAGATTCAAACTGGTGATCAGGTTATGCCTGTAATACTTCTGAGGATCGATGTAGGATTCACCGACTTGAATAAGTGAAGCAAAATGGAGCACTCCATGAAAATCGTGCAGACGAAAGATCCTTTCAAGGTCTGATACATCCCGCAGGTCTCCTTCGATCACTTTTCCGCCAGGGACCAGTTTTCTCTTTCCTGTAGAAAAATTGTCGAGGATGACAACTTCAAATCCCTGTTGGATCAACTCCTGGACGGTGTGGGAACCGATGTATCCCGCTCCTCCGGCGATGAGAATTTTCATGGATGTCCTTTCTTTACCATTTTTTTAGCTAAGATTAATCCTTTTTCTTTGGTTTCGAATTCATTATCCAGCTGCATATGATACAACTTCTTAAGATGCTTTCCCATCAGAGGGCCAGGGGAAACACCCATTTTGATCAAGTCTCTCCCCATGATGAGCGGTTGAATGGTTTCTTTGGAAACATTCCATTCTTCGAATTTTGTAAGCAACCATCGGCCTTCTCGGTCCAGATTCTGAACGGCTTTCTTTTTTCTCCCTGCTCGATCGGCTGCATCCAGATAGACAAGAAGCTCAATCTCTCCGTCCACATCTGCAGCCAGACGATTAAAAGCTTTTTTGGTGACAACATCACGATTCTGCCACAGCTCTGATGTTCGATGATGACATTTGATCAAAGAAGGGATCATCCTTCTCAGGTTGTAATTGTTCCAAGAGAAAATTTTCAAACGGCCAAGAATTCTTTTGGCAATCTTTGCACTGGCAATGTCATGGCCGTTGCTGGTGATCACCATTCTTCCCCGCTTAAATTCCCACTGAGTTGTATAGGGCTTGCCCACATCATGGAAAAGTGCGGCCAGAAGCAGGGTGAGAGATTTTTGTTTGTCCAGATGAAATTGTTCCGCCAATCTTTTCGCCTGGTCAATCGTGATCAGGGTGTGGGCCCAGACAGTGTGGTGGCCGAAGATATCTTTTTCGGGATGGAAAACAGAATCCTGGATACAGAGCGTGAGCTTGTAGAGTTCAGGAAAAAGCTGGTGCAGGGCACCTAGCTTAAATAATTCTTTAAAAGCAGACGAAGGTTGAGGGGAAAGGAGCATTATTTTAAACAGCTCTTCCTTAGTCCTCTCCTCGCTTATTCCACTGAGATCGATATCTTTTGCGACCTCATAGATCTTGGGATCCACAGAAAAATCGAGGACCGATGCGAAACGGGCAGCCCGAAGAACACGGAGAGGATCATCAGGAAACGCCTGGGGATTTGTCAGCTTTATGATATTATCTGCGATGTCATTTTGCCCTTTGAAGGGATCGAAGATTTTTCCATCGGCAAGCCGGACAGCAATGCTGTTGCACCGAAAATCCCTTCGCTCCAGGTCTTTTTCGAGAGGCATATTCGGGTCAGCAGAGATGATGAAATCCTTATGTTTGCGAATTTTTACCTGTTTAGGCCTGTCCTTTCTTGGTAGCGCAATGTCGTAAGTCTTCCCTTCGACAGTTAATTTGATAACCCCGAAGCTTTTCCCGACAACGTCAACTTTGCCATGGGATTCCAATTTTTCGATGATCTCGTCAACCGTGTGATGTGTGATCAGAATGTCGACATCTTCCGATGGATCTCCTCTTATGTGATCCCGCACATAGCCGCCAACAGCATAGACATCCCGGCCGAAAAGGTCGATGAATAATCTATTTTCTCTAAAATTCATGGGGTCAGGCTTCCTTCATTTTACAGGAAATAGGAAAGTTATGAAAGCCTGATCCCTCTTGAGCTCTTAGCCGCAATATTGTATGCTAGAGCATCGGTGTTTTGTGGAGTCAAAGAATGAAAAAGAAAGCGATCTTTCTGGTTGTCCTTCTCATGGCTTCTGTTCATTTTTCCTTACCCGCTTCTCTGACAAAAGACCTGAAAATTACAGTGGGGGAAAAAAGGATTCGGGACTTCAGCCTGGACGGCCTAACTCTCGTCTTTTATGTGAACATCGCAAATTCTTCTTCGAAGGACTATTTTCTCTCAGGTTATGAGTATCGCTTTATCGTCAATCAGACGGATTATCTTCAGCTTCAGACAGGATTGGAAGAAGGTATCAGGATTGAAGCGCGAGGCGAAACCCTTGTGGCGTTTCCCGTAAAGATCACGTATGAGAATCTTTTCCGGACTATTCCAGAGATGGAAAATGAGCTTCATGTCATATGTAATCTAGTTGGCTGGGCGAGGTTTTCGGATGGCCGGAGAGAAAGGGGAAAGCTTGCTCTGGCTTTTACAGGAGATTTTCCGATATTTTGGAAACCAGAGCTCCAGCTTGTCCGGCTTCAAGTGAATACGCTAACCATCGGAGGCGCGGATATAGAATTTGCGGTGATGTTTCAGAATAAAAACAGGTTCGATCTGATGGTGGACCGGATAAGTTACACTTTGACCTTGGCAGGTTATAAAATTGAAAAGGGAACCATCGCTGGGGATAAAAACATCGACAAGCAAGGAGAAAAGCTTTTTTCCTTGCCGTTGCTGTTGGATTTTTTTGATGTGGGGAAAGAAGTTTATAATGTTCTCGATAAATCCTCCACGCAGAGCCGCTTTACTGGTGTTGTAGAGGTGGAGACTGTGTGGGGACGGTTGACCATTCCGTTCGATGAGCAGGAGTTGCTTACTATTAAACGAATCCCATAATTTTCCTGGATTATGTGAAAAAATGCCTCTACTTTCTATTACAACAATATCAGAAAATATTCCTGTCTCAGTCAATGATTAGTGTTATCATTCCGACCTATAATCGGGTATCGTATTTATCGGAAGCTATCCAATCCGTACTCGAACAGGATTATTTTAGGAATTGTACGGCAGATCCTTGTTTTGAATTCTGGGTGATCGATGACGGCTCGACAGATGAGACAAAAGAAGTCGTCCGATCCTATGGTGAGAAGGTGAGATATTGCTTTCAGCCGCACCAGGGAGTCAGTGCGGCCAGAAACAAAGGGCTCCGTCTTTCGTCTGGAAATTATATCGCGTTTTTAGATTCTGATGATCTGTGGATGGCCAATAAGATGAGATCCCAGATGAGTTACATGGAGGCATACCCGAAGGCCATGATCTGTTATACCGAAGAAGTTTGGGCGCGCAAAGGTGTGTTTGTCAACCCAAGAAAGAGGCACAAGAAATATTCGGGATGGATCTTCGAAAAAGTTTTACCCTTATGTCTATTGAGTCTCTCATCCGCTCTCTTCAGGAGGGATGTTTTCGAGGTCATTGGCTCTTTTGATGAGAGCATGCCCGCCTGTGAGGACTATGATCTGGGCATCCGGTTGGCGCATAAGTTTCCGATCCATTTGATCGATTTGCCTTTGATCGTCAAACGGGGAGGGCATGCAGATCAGCTTTCCAGGCAGTACTGGGGGATGGATAGGTTTCGCGTTTATGCTTTGGAAAAGGCGTTGAAGTTGGAGCTGACTCCTGAGCAGGAATGTCTGGTCAGGCGCGAACTTGTGAAAAAATGCCGCATATTGATCCAGGGTTTCCGGAAAAGAAATAAGCTTCAGGAAGAACAGAAATATCTTTTGCTTGTTCAGAAATATCAAGACAAACAGGAGGAGAAATGAGCATCTTGAAAGTCATCAAAGAGAGGAGAAGCGTGCGCAGATACAAGGCTGATCCGATTCCCGATGATGTTCTTCATCGTGTGCTGGAAGCTGCGCGGTTTTCTCCTTCCGGAAAAAATCTCCAGCCATGGAAATTTATCCTTGTTCATGATGAATCCTTAAAACAACGTCTTGTCGAAGCCTCCTTCAGGCAAACTTTTATCGCTGAAGCCCCGGTTGTTGTAGTGGCATGCGGATATCCTGACAGGTGTTATTCTCGAATGGGCAACTACATGAAATCATGGGCTGTCGATGTTGCCATCGCGTTCGAGCATTTAATACTGCTGGCGCAGGAAGAGGGGCTTGGCACATGTTGGATAGGCGCTTTTGAAGAAAAGGATGTCAAATCCATATTGGATGTTCCAGAGGGAGTAAGAGTTTTGGCCTTAACCCCCCTGGGCTACCCGGACGAAAATCCTGTGCCTAGGGGACGGAAAAGCCTAGAAGAAATCGTTTCTTATAACTCTTATTAAAAAAAAAGGGGACGTCCCCTAATATTTAAAACCAGTAGTTCATACCGATGGAGATCTGATAGCCGCTGAGGTCAAACGGGTCAAATCCTAGGAAAGCTTCGGTGAAATCAGCCATGGCATAGTTGTACTTGAATTCTGCTTCGAGGCTTATCCGGTTTGCCAGAGGAACCATGATGCCCGCAAATCCCTGAAAGCCCACTCTGAGTTTGTTTTCCTCTCTAGAATCGACACTGTAAATGGGATAAATAGGGTCAACAATGATATCATCATCTTCATAGTAAAAACTATCGTCACTGAAATCTATAAAATCCCCAAATAACCTGACATTCCAGAGATAGACTCCCACACCTCCCCCGATGTAGGGGATAACTTTCATGCTTCTTCCCAAGGGAGTGATCTTTATGGAAAGTTGGAAGGGAGTGATCGATACACTGAAAGTATGGCCTGGATAAAAATCCCCCTCGAAATCAGTCGGAAATGCAAAATCTCCATCATCAAATATAATACCCACATAATCCATGTATTGTCCCAGCTTGTTTTTGGAATAACTGTCGATATTTAGAACAAAACTCAGGTGGTTGGAAAAGAAATATTCGTAGCTGAATCCAAAGTTTGTGGTCTGATAACTGCTGGGTTTGAAAGTCATCTGGTCGAATTCGATCCACCACAGATCATCTGGTCTGGAGTTGTTAATGTCGTAACTTGCACCACGAGGCATAAAATAGCCGACCTTAAATGTCACGAGATCGGAAAAAACAAAGCCCGGTATCATCAGAATCAATGCTGTCAGTAGAATCAGTGTTTTTTTCATTTTTCTCACCTCAGTTTTTGTAATATGCAAAATCTATGCCAATAATTGCCTATCCTGTTTCAGAGGAGATCTATGATCTTAGTGTTTCTAAAAAAGGTCAATTGTCCACTAAATATCATAAATGAGTTCTAATGCTTGTTTATAGAACAGAATTCCCAGTGAGTCAAGTCCTTTACAAGTCCTTGCTAGGTTTTTTAATATAGAGTCAGTACACGACATGAAAACAAGAGTTATCGAAATCTCTCCTTATATCATTGCAATCGACAAGATCGAGGAGATTGTTGGGATTTTGCAGAGAAATGGTGTCATCGTTTATCCCACAGAGACATTCTATGGACTGGGTGCAAATGGGTTTTCTGCAGAGGCCATCAAAAAGGTGTATCGTTTGAAAAAACGGGAGCCCCTGAAACCTCTCTCTGTTGTGATTTCTGACTTCTCGATGCTTCGCCAGATCATTTCCGGAGATCCTTTGTCATTTCAACAGCTGATTTCAGAGTTCTGGCCAGGACCTTTAACCATTATTTTCAAGGCTTCTCCCGCAATTCCGATTGAATTGCTCGGAGAAGACGGGACTGTCGGTGTGCGTTTGCCCGAACACCACTGGGTGAGAACTTTGGTGCGTCAGGCTGGTTTTCCGATTACGGCCACGAGTGCCAATATCTCAGGAGAAATGCCAATCTCCGATCCTGAAAAAGCGAGGGAATTATTCGAAGGGGCAGTCGATCTCATCGTGGATGGAGGAGAGACCAAAGGCCTTTTGCCATCAACGGTTGTGGATTTATCCGGGAAGGAGCCTCGCTTGGTCCGTGAGGGCGCAATTCCCCAAACCCGGCTGAAAAAACATTTGCCATCCTTATCGGATTCCTCTTCATAAAGGGAATTCTATCCCGTCTTCTGCTAAAGCAAATGCGTTTTTTTCGATGATTTTTCTAGCGTCACCGTCAGGATCGAGGGCGAGATTGGAATGGTTCAGGTGTGTGAAGAAGATCTGGGTTTTTCCACTCTGTGCAATATCCGATAAGATTTTCATGGAATCTAAGATAAACGGATGCCCTATGGAGGACAGATCGCGTGAAGGCAATTCCTTTGGAGAAAAAAACGTTCCGTCGAGCAAAACAATGTCGACCTTTTGGACCTCTTCGACGACCGAGCGATCCCAAATCTTCCAGTTGCGAATATCGGGTATGTAAAGGAGCGATCTGTTCGGACCTTTGATTTGGAACCCAAGGGTATCGCTGTATTCGTCTCGATGGGGAACTTGAAGGGCCAAGATGGAAATTTGGGAGGTGACCGAGAATCTCTGTCCCGGGCTGATTGTTTTAGCCAGGATGTTCTTTTGATCCAAAAGTTGACTCCAGGGGCCGTTTTGGGTTAGGAAATCATCCATCCGTTTGGAACAATAAACGGGAAGTTTGTCTGTCGATAGGGCTTCATACCCATAAAACATCAATCCTGTATAGTGACCGATATGCGCATGAGTCAAAAGAATCCCATCAGGCCAATATCTATTTGTCGTCTTTTTAGGGTTCATGCGCTCTCGAATCATCATGGTTTGGGCTCGTATGTCAGGAGTGGCATCGACAAGAATGGTTTTGTTTTCGGTGAGGTCGAACAGCGCAAGCGATGAGATGAAACGGGAGAGATGAGGTTTTTTCCAGGCACGCTGGCAGTTTGAACAAAAACATCCGATATGGGGAATGCCTCCATCCTGAGCGGTTCCGATAACCTTGACTAAGACTTTTTCTGCCTGTTCAGGCTTCTCCGAAATGTGTCCAGGATGGGATTTGGGTTTGCCGGAGAAAAATTCTGCTTTTAATCCAGCAACAGCCCCAAAACAGGAGTGAAAAAAGATTCTTCGTCTCATGCTTTAGCGGACTTTTGCGCCCGCTGAGACATCTTCTGTGAAAAAAGGAATGATGGCCTTTCCACCCACTTCGGCGGCCAGGAGCATGCCTTGGGATTCGATTCCTCGAATAACTGCAGGCTTCAAGTTAACAATCACGATGACTTTTTTCCCCACCAGTTCCTCAGGTGCATACTTATCAGCGATACCGCCGATCATCTGTCTCGTTTCTGTTCCGATGTTGACCTGCATCTTCACGAGCTTATCTGTTCCCTCAACGCGTTCGGCTTCTATGATTTCGCCGACTCTAAGATCCATTCTTTTAAAGTCATCAAAAGTGATGATGTCCATGCTTTCCTCCTCTTTCAAGAAATCTTTGAGATCGACCCTTGGGAATAACGGCTCGGGTTTTTGGGTTTTTTGATCCGGTTTGAGGTTGAAAAATGCCAATTCGAAGTAGGATTCTTCCTCAAGAGGTTTCTTTTCCCCGAGCAATTGCCACATTTTTTGGGATGATTCAGGGAGGACCGGATACACAAAATAGCTGATCCCTCGCAATGCACAAGCGGCTTGGTACAAGGTGCGCCCCAGTCTTTCCCTTTGGGAATCATCTTTCGCCAATCTCCAGGGCTCGTTGTCTGCCAGGTATTTGTTCACAGAATTGATGAAAACCCAAATCTCCTCTAAGGCTTTGTTGATAGCGTAATCTTCGAAGTGATGGCTCACCTTTTCTTTTATAGCGTCAAATTCAAGGCGAAGGTTTATATCTGCGTCTGTTTCCTCACCCAGAGTATTGATTTGTCCGCCGAAATAGTTATGGATCATCGTCAGAAGGCGTTGGGCGAGATTCCCCAAGTCATTGGCCAGATCAGAATTAACCCGGTGGATGAAACCCTCGTGAGAAAAATTGCCGTCAAGACCGATCGGGATTTCTCGCAGTAAGAAATAGCGCAATGGATCTGACCCGAAGGCATTCAGAATGGTCCATGGATCGAGGACATTGCCTCTGGATTTCGACATCTTGGTCTCATCTTTGAGCCACCATCCATGGGCATAGACAGTCTTTGGGAGAGGGAATCCGGCGGCCATAAGAAAAGCAGGCCAGAAAACGGCATGATGTCGGAGGATATCTTTTCCGATAAAATGTACGGTTGCCGGCCAATACCTTTCAAAGCGTTGTGGGTCCCAATCGTAGCCTATGCCGGTTAGATAGTTGTGGAGTGCATCAAACCATACATAGATCGTATGGGAGGAATCGTCAGGAAGAGAGATGCCCCATTTGACCGTTGTCCGGGTTATGCTCAAGTCCTTCAATCCCTGGCGGACAAAACTGACCACTTCGTTCATCCGGCTTTGCGGCCGGACAAAAGTCGGATTTTTCTGATAAAAATCGATCAGCGTTTCCTCATAGGCTGAAAGTTTGAAAAAGTAACATTCTTCAGAAACGACATTGGCCTTTTTTCCGCAATCGGGACAGATTTTATGTCCGCCATCCTCCAAAGGAACATCTTCAGAGAGGAACGTCTCGTCGGATACACAGTACCATCCTTCATATATTCCTTTGTAGATATCTCCTTTATCCTTCAGTTTTTGAAAGATTTTTTGGACACCCTGTTCATGGGAAGGTTGAGTGGTGCGGATAAAGGAGTCAAATGCAATATCCAAGGCCTCCCAAAGCTTTTTAAACCTGACCACGACTTTGTCGGCCAATTGGATGGGTGTCATCCCCTTTTCTGCGGCGGATTTTTCGACTTTCTGGCCATGCTCGTCAGTCCCTGTGAGGAAAAAGACATCATATCCGGCCAGTTTTTTGAACCGGCTGATCGCATCCGCAATGATAGTCGTGTACGCGTGCCCGATATGAGGGACATCGTTCACATAATAGATGGGAGTCGTGATATAAAAGGATGTTTTAGAGTTCTCTTCCACCGGACAATCCTCCTCTGATCAGGGTTATGGCTTCTGAACGGGTTGCGTTGCTGGTTCTAAACGATCCTCTGACGGCCGATGTGACGGTTAAAGATTTAGGCTTTTTGGCTCCCCTCATGGACATGCACATGTGTTCAGCTTCGATGACGACCATCACTCCGAGAGGTTTGAGGTGGACATCGATCAGGTCAGCGATCTGCTTGGTGAGACGCTCTTGGACCTGAAGCCGGCGCGAGAGGACGTCCACGACTCGGACGATTTTGCTCAGGCCCACGATTCTTCCTTCTTTGGGAATGTAGGCCACGTGTGCCACTCCTGCAAAAGGAAGCAGATGATGCTCGCACATTGAGTAGAGGGGAATGTTTTTAATCAAGACCATCTCATCATGCTTGTCTCCCAGAGTGACCCGGAGATGAGCGGCGGGATCTTCTCTGAGTCCTCCTAATATCTCTGAAAACATCGCAGCCACACGGATAGGTGTTTGTTTTAGGCCGGGCCGTCGGGGGTCTTCTCCTATCCCTTCCAGGATGGCCTTTACGCCGCGTTCGATCTTTTTCAGATCAACCTTTTTTTCTTTGGGCTTTTCCGACATGTGTCTCTGTGGACTCCTTCTTCAATTCTTTGTTTTTTCATACTCTATCAAAGCAAGTTGCATGATCTCTCGCAATGGTCGGTTGGCTTTTTTGGCAGCTTTCTGACAAGCGGAAAATTCAGGCTGAATATTGATCTCATTTTCCCCGAGCCGAGCCACCTTTACCGGAATTTTTGTTCCGAGGACTTGAACTTTCCGCATTTTTCTCTCCAAAACTCTCCGATGGACAGGATAATATCTGACTCCGATGGTGCTTGTTTCGAGAAAAAGAGCCCGAATGAGAGCATCCATTTTACCAAGCTCTGTCAGGATGGTCAATTTTATCGCGGGCCTGTTCTTTTTCGTGAAAACTGGCGTGAAAAACACATCAAGAGCTCCCAATTTCAAGGCTAAATCCAGGAAATGGCCCAGAACTTGAGGATTTTCATCATCGATGTTGGTCTCGATCATGTGTATTTTGTTATCCGTGTTGATATTTTTCGTTTCCCCATAAAAAATGCGCAGGATATTCGGAAAATCCGGGAAGTCCTTTGTTCCCGCTCCATATCCGATTTTCTGATAACAGAGCTCGGGGAAAGGGAGAAATTTCGTCACCAGAGTGGAGAGGATGGCCGCTCCGGTTGGGGTGACGAGTTCTTTTTCCACGTGTGCCGAGTAGACCGGGATGTTTTTTAATAGCTCACCGACCGCGGGAGGGGGAACGGGAAGAATGCCGTGAGATGTCTTCACCCATCCTCGTCCTAGATTCAAAGGTGAGGCATAAAACTTCCTAATGCCCAGTTCTTCGATCAGCCAGCAACTGCCGACAATGTCGATGAGCGCGTCATCGGCTCCGGCTTCATGGAGATGGGTTTCGCCGAATTTCCGGCCATGGACATGGGCTTCGGCTTCGAATAACCTGTTGAAAATGCTGCTTGCCCGGTCTTTACTGACAGGCGAGAGAGGGCTTTTTTTAAGAATATTTTGGATGTCAGACCATTTTCTTGTGATGTTCTTTTTTGATTTTACCCGAACATCGACTTTGAGTCCTCGAAGTGAAGCTCTTTTGACTTCCTTAATCGTGATTTCAGCAGGCAGTTTCAGTTCAGCCATTTTCTTTTGAAAAGCCGAGGGCGCTATCCCAAGATCCAGGAGTGCACCCAGGATCATATCTCCACTCGCACCGGAGGAAGCGTCGAAATAGACATATTTCATGCGCGTTATCCCTTTTTCTGTTTCGTCCGCCTTCTGAGTTCTTCGTCCAAAATGGGCAAAAACTCCCCAGATTTCGCCCGGAAGGAAAAGTCGGCAGAATCCGTAAGAGGCGTTGGATATGGATTTATCTCGATGACTTTTGCCCTGGCTTCTGCCGCACTCAGAGGAAGGGAAGCTGCGGGTTGAACAACCGCCGAAGTCCCAATCGAAAGCATCACATCACAGCCTGAACTTAGCTGGAACGATTTGTGAAGGATGGAACCGTCGAGAGATTCCCCGAACCAAACCACATGGGGTCTCAGGAGGGCGCCGCATTTGTCACAACGCGGAGGGATCTCTTTGAGCGGCACATCATGATTTTCGGCGATGGTGTTTTCATCTATGCACCTGTGTTTCCAGATGTTTCCATGGAGCTCTATAACATTTTGAGAGCCTGCCCGCTGGTGGAGTCCGTCGATGTTTTGCGTGATTAAATTAAAATGGGGAAAAAGCTCTTCCCACTCAGCAAGCACCTTGTGACCTGCATTCGGTTCTTTGGAAGCGATTATTCCTCTTCTCCAGTCATACCATTCCCAGACCAATTTGGGATCTTGGATGAATGCCTGGAATGTCGCGAGCTGTTCGGCTCTGTAAGTTTTCCACAAGCCTTCTTCTCCCCGGAATGTCGGGATACCTGATTCCGCAGAAATCCCAGCTCCCGTAAGCAAACAGACACTTTTTGCAGCCAATAAGATATCACAAACAGGCCCAAGCTCTGACTGGACATCCATCTTTCTTGTTACCTCTGGTCCTAAGGATACCGGAATGCAGACCAAAACTCAAATCGATCTTGGGGACGCTCCACAAGGTACTATCCCAGCGAACCGAGCCCATCTTGACTTGTCCCCGGATAAAGTATATATCAATATCTCTTACTAATCATAAGCCCTTTTGTATCTTGAGATTATATGACTCTGTGAATTGATAAATTGCCAGGTGTAAAATCCAAAAAGACTGGAGAGGAGGCGATGCGATGACAGGAAAGGGAAGAGGCTTTCCCCATGCAGAGATTGGAATCCTTGGAGGAACCGGGCTGTATGAGATCGATGGGATCGAGAATTTGGATGAGATGGCCTTCGACACTTCCTTTGGGAAGCCTTCGGACTCCTATATGATCGGAAATCTCGAGGGGAAAAAGGTGGCCTTTCTTGCCCGGCACAGCCGAGGACACCGCATTCTTCCGTCGGAAATCAACTATCGAGCCAACGTCTACGGTTTCAAAATGTTGGGAGTGGAGAGAATTATATCAGTAAATTCTGTCGGTTCCCTGAAAGAAGAGATCAAGCCGAGAGATATCGTGTTTTCCGACCAATTTTATGACAGGACCTGGAGAAAAAACACATTTTTTGGGGAGGGGATCGCTGTTCACGTCAGCTTTGCACATCCGGTCTGCCCGGAGTTATCCCGACTCCTGTTCGAGACCGGAAAAAATCTAGGGGTGAGGGTCCATCCGAAAGGTACCAATATATGCATAGAGGGACCGGCATTTTCTACAAAGGCGGAGTCCGGAGTCTACCGATCCTGGGGTTGCGATGTCATCGGGATGACCAGTGTTACAGAGGCGAGGTTATGCCGGGAAGCCGAAATTTGTTATGCCACGATGAGCCTTGTCACCGACTACGATGTCTGGCATGAAGAGGAGGAGTCAGTCTCTGTGGAATTGATCCTTGAAAACATGCGTCACAATATCCACAATGCCAAGGGCATCATTAAAGGGGCCCTTGCGAGAATTCCCGCTGATAGGGGAGAGGCCTGTGAATGTTCTCGAGCGATTAAAGATAGCATCGTCACTTCCCTTGAACTCATCCCTCAGGAGATAAAACAGAAACTGCAACACATCATCGGAGAGTATATCCCATGAGCCTTGTGATTGTCGGGTCCTTGGCCTTCGATACCATCGAAACCCCTGAGGAGCGCAAGGAAAAGATCGTTGGGGGATCCTGCACGTATTGTTCCCTTGCTGCCAGCTATTTTACCACCCCAAAGATTGTCGGGGTCGTAGGCGAGGATTTTCCCCAAGAGACGATCGATCTTTTCAAGAAAAGAAAAATCGATATGCAGGGACTGGAGTTTGCCAAAGGAGAGACCTTTCACTGGGAAGGACTCTACGGTCATGATCCCAATCAGAGAACTACCGTGAAACTGGAACTGAATGTTTTTGCAGACTTCAAGCCTCAACTACCTCCTTCTTTTCAAGGGGCAGAGTTTGTCTTTTTGGCCAATATTCACCCCAAGTTACAAGAAGATATCCGCGTTCAATTCAAAAATCAAAAATGGATGGCAATGGACACGATCACTCACTGGATCGAAAACAACAGAGTCACTCTTTTGCGCGTGCTCAAAAAATGCCATCTTTTTTTCTGTAATGATGAAGAGATAAAACTTCTTACGGATGAAATAAACCTCCTAAAAGCCGGGAAGAAGATCTTGGAGATGGGGCCTGCCTATGTTGTCATAAAAAAAGGAGAACATGGGGCTTTGATGCTGGGGAAGGATTTTGTTTTTGGTGTTTTGGCTCATCCCTGTGAGGAGGTTGTCGATCCCACAGGAGCAGGAGACAGTTTTGCAGGGGGATTCCTGGGCTATTTAGACTCTTTGAATTCGGTGGACGAGAAAGAATTACGCCGAGCAGCTGTTTTCGGGAGCGTGATGGCCTCCTTTGCCATCGAGGACTTTGGGATCGAACGGTTTAAATCTTTGACTTTTCCCGAGGTTAGAAAGCGCTTTTCAGAGTTCAAAAAATTTACAACTTTCTAGCCTGAATTATCCAGGTTAAATTTCTATTTTTTTAAATCCTTTAAACTTTCGATGAGAGCAGGCAAAACTTCCCTGTAATCACCAACGATTCCGAAATCTGCCATGTCAAAGATAGGGGCCTGAGGATCCTTGTTAATGGCAACAATCAGCTTTGAAGTGGAGCATCCGGCTAGATGCTGGGGTGCCCCAGAAATGCCAATTGCGATATACAGGCTTGGACTCACCATATGGCCTGTTTGCCCTATCTCGAGACTTTTCGGCATCCAATTTTCATCTGAAGGCACCCTGGTTATGCCGACCGCTGCGCCGAGGACATTTGCCAGCTCTTGGACTAAATCGAAGCCTTCTCTCCCGCCGATTCCTCCTCCTCCGGACACGATGACCTTCGCCTCCTCAAGCTTTATCCCCTTGTCCTCTTGATGGGTTGTCTCCATCAGTTGACTCCTCATCTGTGCCTCGTCGATTTCAACCGGGATGGGTTCGATCTTTCCTTTGTTGGAGGGATCTGGTTCTGCCGGTTTTTCTGATCGGGGACGCATCGTCACCACATGAGGTCGATGATTTGTCGAGGCCCACTGGGCTATCGCATTACCTCCGTAGACTGGCTTGGTTTGTAAAAGCGCGTTGCTTGCCTCATCGAATGCCAGATCCACACAGTCCATACAAACACTCGCTCTCAACTTCGCGGCCAATCTTGGAGCGACGTCACGTCCCACATCGGTCTGACCGAAGAGGATGACCATTGGGTTTATTCGTTCACAAACATTGGTTAGGATGGCAACCAGGCGTTCCGGGTGCAAGTCCGAATACTCAGGGCCTTGGACTGTCAAGACTCTATCTACACCAAGATTAGCGACCTTCTCCGCGACATTTTGAAGATTCTCTCCGATGAGCAGAAGGTCGAGGGGCTGATTGAGAACGCTGCTGAGTCTCTTCCCAGTGGTTATGAGTTCTTTGGAGACGGATGTGATCTTCTTTTCCTTCAGCTCGCCGCAGATCAAGATCCCTTTCATAGGACTCCTGCCTCTCTCATTTTTTCTGCCAGCTTATCTGCAGCTTCTTCTGGTTTTTCTCCTTGGATTTTTTCACATTTTCTTTCTCTTGCAGGGATGAATAGTTTTGCCAGTTTTTTCCGAGAGGCGTCAGCTCCTGTTTGAGTCTGTTCGGCATCGATAAAGTTTGCGTCCCAGACAGGAATTTCCTTCTTTGAGGCCGTTATGATCCCCCATCCTGAAGGCAATCGGGGTGGGCCCAATTCATGGCTCACGGTTAAAACGGCTGGAGGGAGAACGGCAAAGACCTGGTAGCCGTCGAGAATCACACGCTTCACTTGCAATCGGCCTTCGATGAAATCAACAGATTCGGCCAGTGTGATCAAAGGTAAATCGAGGTTTGCGGCCATTATCGAGCCGACCAATCCCTCGTCCCAATCAGCGGCCTGTCTTCCACACAAAATAAGGTCGAGTTCCTTTATCTTTTGAATCGCTTGACTCAGGATATAAGCCGTCGAAAAACTGTCTGAGCCCTCGAATGCCTGATCTCGAAGGATAATACCCTCATCGGCCCCCATGGCCAGTGCATGTTTCACCACGCGGGATGCACTGTCATCCCCGATGGTCAAGATGGTTATCTGCCCCCCGTGTTGTTCCTTGATCCTGATGGCGAGTTCCACCGCCAGTTCATCGTACGGGTTTATCACTGGTGGTATTCCTTCAGGAGGGACGACTTTTTTGCCGTCTTCATCCAATCGAAACTTTGAAGCTGGGATCTCGGGGTCTTGGATTTGTTTGACGCAGACGATGATGTTCATTTTGTGTTGGATCTATCCGTATTGGTAGCAAATACCAAAACCGGCCCGAGGCAGAGCCCATTTAACGGCTTCTTTGTCACACACGATCCGGCAACTGCCGCATTCCAGGCATCCCTCATAGGAAAAGGTTATGTGCCCTTCCCTGAGTTTGAAGCAGTCTGCCGGGCAGGCATACAGGCACGGGTGGGCTTCACATGTTGCGCAGATATCTTCTCGTATTTGGATATGCCGATCTTTATCGATGTCGTATTTGTTGACGGCCAGTTTGTCTTCTATGCTTGTTGTCTTCATATCGACTTTTTTATCCGGAAAAGATCACGGATCATCTGCCAAAGGGATATTCTTCCTCTCTGTGATTCCCGGAACATTTTCCACAATTTCTTTCTCGGTATGCCGGCGTTGGTGAATATCTTTTCAGCCAATTCACAGGCCAGCTCAGGATACTGGCGGTAGAATCGAGGATTCTCCAGCAAGAGAGGAGCTCTTTTAAAGGTCTTGAGGTCTTTCAGGACAAAGCTCTGTTTTAAAAGTTCAGGATAATGGGCCAAAGATTGTTTAGAAAAATCTCCTGTTTTTTTGGCTAGGATAACGGTTTCAGCAGCTGCTTTTCCTGAAACAATGGCAAAATTTCCCCCCTCGAGGACCAATCCTGTGGTCAAGGTCAAACCAGCGGCATCGCCCGCCAAAAGCATGCCGTCTGTATACAGAGTCGGCATCATTGCTTTTCCTCCAACTGGGACCATGTGTGCAGAATATTCCACCAGTTGACCATCGGCAAGCAGGTTTTCCACTTCGGGATGTCGCTTGAAATCTTCCAATAGGTCATTGGCGGAAATCTCCTTCTCGGTCAAAGCGCTCAATTGGACGACAATACCGATGGACAGGCTTTCTTTATTTGTGTAAATGAAAGCACCTCCAGGGATCCCTCTTGAAAACGAACCGATGAACTCCCAGGCAATACCTTCCTCTCCACGCAAGTTAAAACGTTGCTCTATGAGTTGACGGGGGAGTTGAATAACCTCTTTTACCCCTTGCTTGATATCCCGAGGTGAAATTTTTCCTCTTAGCCCGGCTTTTTCCGCCAGGATGGAATTCACCCCATCACAGGCGATGACGACGTTTGCCGGAAGCGCGTCTCCACCGGCTTTAATGCCCGCCACAGCGTTCCCCTCCCACAAGAGGTCTTCAGCTTCGAGGCCTGTGGCAACAACGGCTCCCGCTTGTTCTGCCTTGGCAGCAAACCATCGGTCGAACTTGGAACGCAGCACAGAAAAGCCGTTATAAGGAGGATTGCCGTATTTTTTGGATGTGAAGTCAACAGAAAAAGAGGCGTCCTGTGTGAGCAGAGAATATTTGTGACGAAGAATGTATCTTTCGACCGGAGCCTCTTCCCAAAAATCTGGGAAGAGTTTGTATAAAGATGGTCCGTAAAAAGCTCCGCCCCACATATTCTTGGCCCCGGCAAATTTTCCCCTTTCGACGATCAATGTTTCCAATCCGGCCTTTGCCAGATTGACTCCGCAAGCACAGCCTGCTGGTCCTGCTCCGACGACAATGGCATCAAATCTTTGGTTCACTGCTGTTACCTTAATCCATCACCTAAAAGCTGCCATCTCCAAGAGTTGCTGCCCGATGGTCAACTGGTGCATCTGAGCGGTCCCACCGAGTATGGTGGCAGTGATGGCATCTTGATAATGGTGGCCGACGGGATAATCATCGATGGTGCCGAAGGAACCATGGATTTTGACAGCCTGCGATGCCACCCAAAGAGCGGTCTCCGTCGCGAAATATTTGGCATAGGACATTTCTTTTATGTGACGGATCCCTCGGCTTTTGAGATCGGCAACCCGGTAGGTCAGCCACCTGGCCGCCTCGATCTTGGTAGCCATCTCCGCGATGATTTCCTGTATCAGCTGGTGACCCCCGATGGGCTTCCCGAACTGGACTCGCTCTTTGGCGTATTTTATGCTGGCCTCGAGACAGCTCTGAGCAAGCCCAACAGAACCCGCAGCAAGAAACAGCCGAGCCGTATCGATGCCTCGCAAAGCATTCCTCAGTGCGCGGCCTGTCTCTCCGATCTGGTTTTCCAAGGGTAATTCCATATCCGTGAACCTTAAGGTGCCTTCGCTCCCCCCGCGCCAGCTGATCTTTCCCTTCTGAGGAGTGCTGGATAGTCCTGGGGTATTTTTTTCGACAATAAAAGTGGCCAATCCTTTGAGACCTTTACTCTTGTCTGTCTGAGCTATGAACAAGACCACATCCGCTATTTCGCCATTGGTGATAAATATTTTGGTTCCGTTGATGATCCAGCTATTGCCGCTGCGGACAGCTGAGGTCTCGATCATCGAAGAATCACTGCCCGCACTGGGCTCAACAACAGCCCCGCACATGATCGACTCGCCCTTGCAGACCGGAGGGATGTATTTTTGTTTCTGTTCTTCGGTTCCGGCATCCAGAAGATTGGTGACAGGTTGGATGGGACCGCTTGCTGCCGCTTGTGTAACAGATAAACTGGCCATACAGAGCGATTCCCAGATAATGGCCGATGTTAGGTAGTCCAGTCCCAAGCCTCCGTATTCCTGGGGGATATGCGGAGCTAAGAGACCTTGGGCAGCGAGCTTTTTAATAATGCTGGGATCGAATTTCTCCTGGCGTTCGTTTTCCTTGAGTGATGGCAAAATCTCCTGTTCGGCAAATTTGCGGGCCATGTCTTGAAACATTTTCTGTTCTTCTGTAAGTTCAAAATCCATTATTGCCTCACTCTTCTTTTTCGACTAACTCAACCAACACGCCAAAAGTCCCTCGAGGGTGTAGGAATACGCTTTTGCCTTCGGCTCCGGGCTTCGGTTCTCCGAGGACATCCATTCCCGATTCTTTAAGCGATAAAACAGCTGCGTTGATGTCGTCCACATCGTAGCAGATATGGTGAAAACCCTCCCCGCGCTTTTCCAGGAATTTGGCCATAACTCCATCGTTCCCTATGGGCTCGATGAGTTCGATCAGAACCTCGCCGACCTTGACCATGCTCACCTTCAACGTCCCGTCTCCGCCTATGATAGGATCGGACGATTCCAGTTTGAGAACCGAACGGTAAAATTCCCGCGCCTCTTCAAGATTCTTCACAGCCATCCCAAGGTGACTGATTTTTTTTATCATGTGTAGCCTCCTGCTGGATAGAATGTTTGGAGGTGAAAAACTTATAACACAGCGATGATTTGATGTCAAAACTAGTAAAAAAGGCTGTCAAGGCAAAGAGGGGACCCAAAAAATAGAACCGTCCCCAAATAAATTCTCGCAATTTGTGGATAATTCTGGCATAATTCTTAGGAGTATTTTTTGAAAGAGATTTATTGGTTCAGCATCAATTCTAACTTGCTTTTTAACTACAGTTCATTAATAATCTATGCCTTAACAACTAAGTCTGGATTATTTACGAGACGAGATTGCTGCGGCGACGAGGAGGTGGCTTATGAAGCTGTAGTGAACTACCGCGAATAAGCTACAACGAAGTCGATGTAGTGAGATCGGCTCGTCCGAAGGATAAAAAACGCCGCTGAATAGAGTTAGAGAATTTGTTTATTTGGTTTTATTGAAAATGAATAGAGGCAGCGGCATTTTTTATAAATAATTCAGAAAACCAAAGTGAAAAAATTAATAAGAGATAGTGTCTTAAAAATTGAGCAATACCAGCCAGGAAAGCCTGCAGAGGTTCTCAAAAGAGAACTTGCGCTAAAGGAAGAAATCTGTAAACTGGCCTCGAATGAGAATCCCCTGGGGCCATCTCCTCTTGCCATCGCAGCCATTCAAAAAAGCCTGAAGGAAGCCAATCTGTATCCGGACAACAGTTGTTATTATTTGAAGGAGAGATTGGCCAAACATCTGCGGATTGCACCAGAAAATCTAAGGATTGGCAACGGGACCACAGAATTGATCCTTTCCTTGGGGATTGCCTTCCTAAATCCTGAAGATACATTTATCATGAGCCGATCTTCCTTCATCATGGCCAAAATCGTTACGCAGATAATTGGCTGTAAATTGGTGGAGGTTCCGTTAAAAGAGTATCGTCACGATCTCGATGCCATCCTCAAATCCATTACTCCTGACACCAAAATAGTCTATCTTGACAACCCGATGAACCCGATTGGAACGATGACAACGAAGAAAGAGATATTGAAGTTAATGGATAGAATCCCGAAAGATATTCTCGTGGTGTTTGATGAGGCCTACCATGACTATGTGAATGATGGCGATTATCCGAAATCTTTGCATTTTATCGAGGAAGGAAAAAATGTGATCGTGTTGCGAACCTTCTCCAAGATGTATGGTTTGGCCGGCTTGCGTGTGGGATACGGTGTGGCGAAAAATGAATTTATCCATGCGTTCGATAAGGTGAGTCCCCCCTTCTCGGTAAACAGGTTTGGGCAGATAGGGGCCGCGGCAGCGTTGGAAGATAAAGACCATGTTAGAAAAACCAAAAAAATAAATGAAAAAGGGAAGGACTATCTGTACCGGCATTTTGGAGAGTTCAATATCCTTTATATCCCATCTGAAACAAATTTCGTGACTATAGATATGAAGACCGATACAAAACCCATAGCGGATGAGCTTCAGAAAAAAGGCGTAATCGTCAGGCCTTTATCCATGTACGGTCTTCCCACTTTTTTGCGCATAACCATTGGTACTCTGGAACAAAACAAAAGATTTATGGATGCATTTGCGAAGATCTATAAAAAAGACGTTTAGTCTGTGATTTTTCCGATATGAGAAACGAAGAAGTCAGAGTTTTGTTGGGAAACGTCGCCATCGCCAGGGGGATTATCGAGAGCGGATGTCATGTTGTGACCTCTTATCCAGGAACGCCGAGCTCTGAAATCATTCCGGCTGTTGTTATGTTTAAAAAAGAGTTGGGGTTGAATACCTATATTGAGTGGTCGACTAATGAAAAAGTCGCTTTCGATAATGCCCTGGCCGCAAGTTTGACTGGGAAACGGGCGGCTGTCGCCATGAAACAGGTGGGACTCAACGTGGCTTCGGATTCTCTGATGAGCTCAGCCTATACAGGCGTTGTCGGGGGACTGGTCATCATCAGTTGCGATGACCCGGGACCCCACAGCTCACAAACCGAACAGGATTCCCGCTTCCATGCCATGTTTGCGAAAATCCCTGTTTTTGATCCATCGACACCCCAGGAAGCCAAGGAGATGGTGAAAGAGGCGTTCGAACTTTCCGAGGAATTCCAAATCCCTGTTTTATTGCGGCCTACCATCAGAGTCTCGCATGGCAAACAGAGCGTGAGACTTGTGGCTCCTGCAATCCTTGACCGTGCGGCGAATTTCGTGAAAGATCCAGCGAGATGGGCCGCAACACCACGCTTCAGGCTTATCCTTCATACCAAGTTGAATGAGACCCTTTCCAAAATACAAGAGAAGTTCGAAAAGGACACCAAATGGAATTTTGAAATAGAGTCCCCTCGAGGCACATCCTTGGGAATCATCACATGCAGCGCCAGTTTTGTCGCGATTCTGGATTTGCTGGAAGAGTTCGGTTTGAACGAGGGGATAAGTATTTTAAAAATCGGGACTCCGTATCCACTCCCACAAAAGAAGATAGCAGAATATGTTAAGCGGCACTACAAGGTTTTGGTGATCGAAGAGCCCGATTCAGTTATCGAGGCTCAAATCATCGATAAGAGTAAAGTCTTGGGAAGGCTGAGCGGCCATATTCCTTACCAGGGAGAACTATCCCCTGAGGTTCTTTATGAAATTTTGGTAAAAGTTCTGGGCGAACTGGGAATAGCCAAACTAAAGATGATTTCAGACTCAAAGCTTGAAAAACTAGTCGAAAATCTTGATCTCCCGATCCGGAGACCGACATTGTGTGCAGGGTGCCCTGAAAGGGCAGCGTTTTTTTCCATCAGAAAAGCTTTTCCCAAAGGCATTTACCCCAGCGACATCGGTTGTTACACACTCGGGCTCAACCTGGGAGCCGTGGATACGGTTCTCGACATGGGGGCAGGGATCACTTTTGCCAGTGGATTTTACCAGGCTTATCATCTGGACGACATCGACATCCCGATAATCGCAACCATGGGGGATTCCACATTCTACCACTCCGGGACGGCCTCTCTTTTGAATGCCGTGTACAACAATGCTCGGTTTATCCTGGTCATCCTGGATAACGAAATAACAGCCATGACTGGGATGCAGCCCACTCCAGGCATTGGAATAACGGCCGATGGAAGCGAAGGCAAAAGCATCCCTTTGGAGGAGTTGGTCAGAGGATGTGGTGTCAACTGGATGAGGACCATTGATCCGTACGATGTGAAAAACCTCATAAGCCTACTCAAGGAAGCCAGGGAATACACCCAAAAAGAGGACGGTGGAATTGCGGTGATCATAGCCAGACATCCCTGTCTCATCAGGTACCCCGATGTGTGCCAAGAAAAGCCCGTAAAGGTCGAAATTACCGAAGAGTGCAATGGGTGCATGTACTGCATCGATTTTTTTGAATGCCCTGCACTCCAGCCAGATAAAGAAGCGGATTTGGTCAGGATAGACAGAACCTTGTGCACAGATTGCGGCGTGTGTGTGAATGTATGCCCAAGAGAGGCCATCGTTCCGGCTGATACATAAATTAAATACTCATGAGATCCATGATAAAAACTCAGATCATTTTGGCGGGAATCGGAGGACAGGGGATACTGTTTGCCTCTAGGATTTTTTCGGAATTGGGATTGAAGCTGGGGTTGAATGTCCTGGGATCTGAGACCCACGGCATGAGTCAGCGGGGAGGTTCGGTTTTAGCCCATCTGAAACTGGGCGATTTTCACAGCCCTTTGATCAGAACAGGCGCGGCAGACATCCTGTATTCATTCGCAGAGGAAGAAACCTACCAAAGCTTGAAATTTCTAAAGAACGGGGGCGTCTGTTTCGTGAATCTTAAGGATTCCAAGCGCTTCGATCCCGCAATTTTATCTTATCTGAAAGGAAAAGATATTGTTTTCAGAGCTTTCGATGCCGGTGAGGCGGCCTCTCAAATTGGCTTTGTTAGGTCTGCCAATATCGTGCTCATCGGCTATTCTGTGGGATCAGGACTGGTGCCGTATAAATGTGATGACATAAAATCCGTGTTGGAATCGGTCAGCCAGCCTGAAAACCTTGAGATGAATTTAAAGGCTTTTGAAATCGGCTTACGGCAAGGGTCGAACGAATAAATCCGAGCAAATTCGAAGGAGGAGAAATATGGCATACACAATTCTCGGGAAAGCGATCAACAAAGTGGGGGTTGTCGGTTCAGGCAATATCGGGCCAGATATTGCGCTGTATTTCAGCAAAGTCCTTCACAGTCACGGAGTTCCCGTTGTGGTCGTGGATATCGCAGAAACCGCGTTGAAATCAGGAGAAGTCCGTGTCAAGGGTAAGATGGGCAGAGGGGTCAAAACAAAGGCGTTCAAAAAAGATGAGGCAGATGCCATGATAGCCAATATCACCTGGACAACCGATTACTCCCAGCTTGCCGGTGCTGACTTGGTGGTCGAGGCGGCGACCGAAGATGTCGGCATCAAGAAAAAAATATTTTCCGAAGTGGAAAAAATCTGTTCTGATACAACCATGCTCGCTTCCAATTCTTCCCATATGGAACCGGAGGTTATTTTTGGGGAAGCCAGAAATAAACAGAGGTGCCTTGTCATTCATTACTTTTTTCCTGCCGAGCGGAGTATCATAGTCGAGATCGTCCCGGGAAAAGACACGTCACCCGAAGTGACAGACTTTTTAATGACTTTTTACGAGCAGATAGGCAAAGCTCCGATCAAGGTGAAGAGCCGGTTCGGTTATGCCATAGATCCCATCTTTGAGGGGATTTTCATCGCGGCTATCCTTTTGGTCGAAAAGGGGGTGGGAACGGTCAAGCAGGTGGATGCCATGGTGCAGAAAGCCCTAGGACTCGGTGTGGGACCCTTCACGGCCATGAATCTCACGGGAGGCAATCCGATCGTGCAACACGGCGCCCTTGAATTGCATGAGAAAATCATGCCGTGGTTTCATTCCCCGAACCTTTTGGAGAATCAGATCAAATTCGGGATTCCCTGGGAAACATCGTTTGTCCCGGATGAGGTGGCGTTCAACGAGAATGTTTTCCAGGAGGTGTCCGATCAAATCAAAGGGGCATACTTCGGTCTTGTGTGTGAAATCCTCGATTCGGGGATTTCCAATGTCGGTGACCTGGAGATGGCTGTTGAGAGTGCCTTGGTCGTGAATCCTCCCTTCCAGATGATGAATCGAATGGGTGTGGATAAAGCCCTTGAGCTGGTCAAAAAATATGCTGAAGAGTGGCCGGGTTTCAAAGTCCCTGATGTTTTGGTCCAACAAGCGGAATCAGGAAAACCTTGGCATATTCCCATGGTTTTCCGTGAGGACAAGGACGATATCGCTGTTGTTACCATCAGACGGCCGAGGACCTTGAATGCTCTGAACGAGGAAGTCATAAGCCAGCTTCGTGCGACCTTTTCGGAAATAAAAACAGATGATCACATCAAGGGAGCCGTGCTCACAGGATTTGGCATCAAGGCTTTCGTTTCCGGGGCGGAGATCCAAATGCTCGCAGGGATAAAAAATCCCGGGGAAGGAGAGAATATCTCTCGAAAGGGACAAGAGACATTGAATTTCATCGAAAACCTCGGGAAGCCGGTTATCTGTGCCATGAATGGCCTGGCTTTCGGAGGGGGAAACGAGCTTGCCATGGCCTGTACGGCGAGGATCGCAAAAAAAGGGCTCAGAATATTTGCGGGTCAGCCAGAGCCCAAGCTCGGTATCATCCCCGGGTATGGGGGATCTCAGAGATTCCCTCGGATTGTCGGCCTTTCACAGGCCTGGCCTATTCTGCGTTCCGGAAATCCCATTTCTTCCGAAGAGGCGTTGAGAATAGGATTGGTGAGTGAAGAAGTCGAAGGAAACGTCCTGGATGCAGGCATAGCGTTTGCCAAGAGAGTGATTTCAGGAGAGGTGGACGTGAAGCCCATAAAAAAAGATCCGATCGATATCCCGGAGTCTCTTCCCGAAGTGGATATCGGGCTTTTGTCCCGCAAAACAGATGAGATCCTGAAGAAAGCTGTCCTCGGGGGGGCAAAACTGACTCTGGAAGAGGGACTCAAACACGAAACCCAAATGTTCGGAGAATGTGTGAGGACCAAGGATATGAGGATCGGTATGGGAAATTTCATGAAATTCGGGCCAAAAAAAGAGGCCAAGTTTGCCCATGCCTGACGTGATGGATCCAGACCTAGCATAACTTGAAATTGGAGGTAAAAATGGCTTTAGAAAAAGCTTATATTCCGTATGATGCCTACTGGAGCACACCATTCTGCCGGTGGCAGGGGAGCTTTGCTCATCTGCATGCAATGGAATTTGCCGCAGAGATTTGCGTGGGTGCGCTCCGGACGCGAGGAATATCTCCCAAGATATTTGATCAGCTTGTCCTGGGCATGACCGTACCCCAGAAGAGCAGTTTTTACGGCGTTCCCTGGATGGCTGGTATGATCGGAGTGGCAGGCGTAACAGGTCCGACGATCAGCCAGGCCTGTGCCACCTCGGCCAAATGTGTCTCCTTTGCGGCCGAAGAGCTGGAGCTTGGGAACTGCGAGACTATCCTCGTGGTGACGTGCGACAGAACAAGCAATGGCCCTCATTTATACTACCCCAATCCTTTGGGCGTCGGGGGGACAGGGGATAAAGAAGACTGGGTCTGGGATAACTTTGGCTATGATCCGTATGCCAAGAATGCCATGATCGAAACGGCGGAAAATGTGGCCAAAGAAGCAGGCATCACAAAGGAAGAGCAGGATGAAGTAGCTTTCTTGCGCTTCAGCCAGTATCAAGAAGCGCTCAAGGACAACAGCGCTTTCTTGAACCGGTTCATGGTTGTCCCGATCGATGTCAAAGATCCCTCAGGCCGCAAATCCATCGCCATGGTCGAGGGAGATGAGGGAGTTTTCCCGACAACGGCTGATGCTCTTGCAAGACTGAGGCCTGTGCAACCGAACGGAACAGTCACCTTCGGGACCCAAACCTACCCTGCCGATGGAAATGCCAGCATTGTTTTTACGACCCAAGAGAGGGCAAAGGAACTGAGCCGCGACCCGAATATAGAAATACAGGTTCTTTCTTATGCTGAGGCGAGGGTAAAAAGAGGCTTTATGGCCAAAGCTGTTGTGCCGGCAGCCCAAAAAGCCCTGTCAAAGGCAGGCGTGGGGATCGGCGATATCAAGGCCATCAAAACCCATACGCCCTTTGCGGTCAATGATGTCTATTTTTGCAGGGAGATGGGGCTAAAGTTCGGAGATATGAACAATTACGGCTGTTCGCTTGTATGGGGCCATCCTCAAGGCCCGACAGGTGCCAGGCTGATCATCGAACTCATCGAAGAGCTTGTGATTTTAGGCGGGGGATACGGACTTTTCGACGGGTGTGCCGCCGGAGACACTGCAGCGGCCATCGTTATCAAGGTCGATGTAAAATAAGATTTCAGTTCTTAACAACGCTTTTGAGTTTTTCCTTCAATGCGTTGGTAAACTCCGCTTCCAGTTTTTTTGCTTTGGTCTTCAAAATCCTGTCCCCGAACATGGCGAGCTTCCCGACAATGTTCGCGTTGCACTGGTAAGAGATCCCCACTTCGCCCCCTTCATTCTCCTTCAAATTTATGGTCGTTTTCTGTGTAAAGCGGCCGGCTTTGCCGATATCTTCTCCTTCGCCCTCCATCTCCACATGATTCGGGGGATCCAGTTCGGACAGGATGTTTTTAAATTTAAATCTGACGGAAATCGGACCGACTTTTTGTTTGATGACACAATCGTATGTTTTTTCGTCGAGGCGTTCTATCTTTTCTGCTCCCGGGATACAGGAACGCAATGTCTCCGGGTCCAGTAATGTGTCCCAAAGCAACTGGATCGGAGCCTTTAACGTGAACTTGCCCTCTATGATCATTTTTCCCTCCGTGTTTTCAGATGTCTTCGTTTTTCCTAGTCAACCTTTTTGGCCTCTCTCTCGAGAAGCTCTGCTAATGTCTTGTAGCTCTTATTGCCTGGCTCCATGGTTTGGATAAGCAAGAGTTCGATAAAATTCATCCCCTTCGAATTGACCCAATCCTTATGAGCTTGGTTGCCCACGCCGAACACATGCCGGGCCAATTCCATGGTATCGGGCCAAATTTTCTCACAAACAGGACACTGGTATCTCACGCTCGTACCTCCTTTGTCATTTCTTCTTTTTCTCTTTCAACGTGTTGAGCACTTTTTCCGGCGTGATCGGAAGATTCTTGATACTGATTCCTGTGGCATGAAACACCGCATTGCCCAGCGCTCCGGCCGTCGGATTGGTGAGGCCTTCTCCTGCCTCCTTGGCACCGAAGGGCCCTTCAGGCTCGTAGGTCTCCACTTCCATCACCTCTGTCTCCGGCATTTCAGTTGCTCTAAGAAGCATGTAGTCGACCAAATTCGGATTTAAGATTTTTCCCTCATCCATGGGCAGATCTTCGGTGAAACCGTAACCTGCAGCCATGGCTATGGCCCCTTCCAGCTGGCCCTCCACACCCAAGGGGTTGATCACCTGCCCGCAGTCATGAGCGGTCACGCAATTCTTGAGCGTTATTTTTCCTGTATCGGGATCGACATCCGCCTCGATTGCCTGAACGCCAAAGCTGTATGCCGGGGAGATCATTCCTTTGCGGTGAGGCGTATAATGCCCTCTGGCGATAATAGGCTGTCCATCCTTACCACGGATGGCTTCTTTGACGACATCATAAAAGGAAAGGCCTCTCTCCGGACGCGCGATGAGATGGATCCAGCCATCCTTTATGTCCAGGTCATAGACGATATTAGGCGCTAACTTCGCCGTGGCGAACTCGAGGATCTGCTGCTTGGCTTTGGCAGCCGCCATTTTGACCGCATTCCCTTGCATCAGCGTTTCGCGGCTTCCCCATGCACCCAGGTCCACCGGGCAATTTTCCGTATCGCCCATATGAAGCCGGATGTCCTCGAATTTGACGCCCAGCTCCTCTGCACAGATCATGGCCATCGTGGTGTTGGATCCCTGGCCCATATCCTGGGATCCGACGAACAGGTCGACCTTCCCGTCGATGTTGATTTGAATAACGGCAGAAGAAAAGGCATAGGGGGTGTCAAACCAGTTGAATATCCCCCCTGACATGAAACCGTATGCGGCAACACCGATCCCGCGATTGGGAGGAAGTTTTCCTCGCGATTTGATCCACCCGTCTATCTTGTCGAGGCATTGACCGAGGCCGCAACTCTGGATCGTTGCCTGCCCTGGAACCTCATAGCCCGGATACATGGCATTCTTGCGCCGGATCTCAATCGGATCGATCCCCAGTTCATCCGCGATAAGGTCGATCTGAGTTTCTGCGCAGAAAGTGGCCTGTGGGGCCCCGAAGCCCCGCATCGCCGAGGTCGGTGCGGTATTGGTGTAAACCCGGTATCCGTCATACCGGTAACTAGGCCACACGTAGGGAAAGGATTGGAAAAAACCCGTGAGATAAAGAGCTGTTGCCCCCATGGCCGTGTAGGCGCCGCCTTCGGTGAATACGCGCGCCTCTTTTGCCAGAAAGGTCCCATCTTTCTTGACCCCACTTCGGACATAATAGAACATGGGTGTCCTCCGTTTGGTGGCCGTGAACTCTTCCTCGCGAGAGAGCACGATTTTTACAGGCTGACATAACTTCATGGAAAGAAGCGAGCTGCAGAACTGGGCGGAATCCAGTTCGAATTTGCTCCCGAAACCTCCTCCGGTATACCTGGAAATCACTCTCACATCGTTCTCTCTCAGGCCGAGTATTTCGGCTAGCAAGACTTTTATGTAATAGTGAGATTGGGTCGAGGTATAGACGGTCAGTTTGCCTTCCGGTATGTAGTCGGCCACTGCGCAATGGGTCTCCATGCACACATGGGCTTGAGAAGAGCACCGAAACCAATCTTCACGGACATAGTCCGCTTTTTGGAATCCCTCATCCACATCGCCCCATTCGATATGGCGCGTGACGTTGATATTTCTTTCAGCATGCTCATGGAGCTGCGGAGCCCCTTCTTTTATGGCTTCGAGCGGTTCGAACACGCCAGGCAAGGGCTTATACTCCACCTCGATCAAATCGAGTGCTTCTTCGGCTGTATCCTCATCGATAGCTGCCACCGTTGCCACAGGTTCGCCGATATAGCGGACCTTGTCCCTTGCCAGTATTTCTTCATCGCAGAGCTCTTTGAAGCGCCTCCATATTCCCTGTTTTTTGCCTAAAGTATCTTTTCCGGTTAGGACGGCTTTGACACCTTTCAGGCGTTCCGCTTTTGATGTGTCGATATCGAGAAGTTCCGCATGCGGATAGGAGCTTCGCAAGATTTTCCCGTGCAGCATTCGAGGGAGAGTGATGTCAAAGGTGTACTTTGCCCGCCCGGTGATTTTGGCGATTCCGTCGATGTTATGAACAGGCGTGTTGATGATGGTGTACTTTTTCATCGCCCCTCCTCCTTGTCCTTGCCTTCAGCAACGGCTTTTATGGCCCGAAGAATGCTGTTGTAGCCCGTGCAGCGGCAGATATTTCCCTGGATTCCTTCTTTTATGTCTTTTGTGGCTGGATCCTCTCTCAGAAACGCTGTGGCCGAAATCAACATCCCGGATGTGCAAAAACCGCATTGAAAAGCGCCGTGATCGAGAAACGACTGTTGAAGTGGCGTAAGTTCCGCACCATCCGCGAGGCCTTCAACCGTGGTTACCTTAGCGCCGTCGGCCTGCATCGCCAATATCGAACAGGATTTGACCGCAGTCCCGTCCAGCAAAACCGTGCAAGCCCCGCAAGCCCCCGTGCTGCAACCCCTTTTCGTTCCCGTTAATCCCAATTCATCTCTCAGGATTTCCACCAGGAGTTTCTTCGGACTGATGTAAAGCTCGTGGTATTCATCGTTGACTGTTAGATGCAATAACTTCTTTTTCATCGGTGGGTACCTCCAAGTCAGCCCGCGGCCTTTGCTTGTTCCCATGCCTTTCTCGTTACCTTTATTGTCAGGTCTTTCACCAGAAAGCGTCGGTATGTCTCGGTGGCATGGATGTCGCTGACAGGATCGCTTTCTTCTGACGCCTTTTTGCCGACACTTGCGAGCAGTTTTGTATCGATCTTTTTTCCTATCAACATCTGTTCTGCTTCCTTTGCACGGAGGGGAGTCGCAGCAGCCGCGCCAAGAACGATCCGGGCGTCTTTGCATCCGGCTCCGTCCTCGGCCATGGTGACAGATGCGGCGACCGAGACAATTCCCTGTTGGTTTTTGATGATGTTGAACTTTTCGTAGGCCATTGCTGTTTTTTTAAGCAAAATCGGCACCTGGATTTCAATCAGGAGTTCGCCCTCCTCAAGCGCGGTCTCGAAGATATCGATGAAAAAATCCTCGAGGGGCAGGATGCGTTCTCTTTCTAGGCTGGCCAATTTCACCGTGGTGTTTGAAGCGATGAGAATAGGACCCGGATCACCTGCTGGATCTCCATGAGCCAGGTTGCCTCCGATCGTTCCCCAGTTGCGGGTTTGAATAGAGGCCAGGTTCTTTTCCATCTCTGCCAGCACGGGGAAATATTTTTTGATCAACGGGGATTTTTCAATTTCTCTGTGGGTGATCGCAGCGCCGATCTTCAAACCATTTTTTGGATCATAATCGATGTAGCTCATTTCTTTGACGCTTTTGATATCGATGAGATTCTCCGGAGCCACCAATCCCTGGCGCATGAGAATGAGCAGGGATTGCCCCCCGCATATGATCTTGTAATCTTCCTTGAACTTTTCGAGCAGGCTGAGAGTTTCCTTTACCGATGTGGCTCGCCGATAATTAAAATTATGTATCATTTCCTTTTCCTTTCCACATATTCATTGAAAGCGAGCCATTTGGGACTGGGGGGCAATGGCGAAGGCATTTCAAATTTAGGTTGAGATTCTGTCTGCCACGATCGAGGATCGATTTTTTTCCCAGATTCCCCCAGATATCCCCGATACTTGGTGTGAAAACAAAGGAAATAATGTCTGCCGCGATACTGAGGACAATCTCGGCAGAGTTGGTTTGAAAATGGACAGAGCATTTTGGTTTTTGCCATGAGCCACACTCCCTGAAGACAGTCATGAATTGGGGCGCTTATCACCGGAATGACTGAAATCATTGCTATAGCATAGCAAGATAATCAAAAGAAAAGAATTTTGTCAAGAAAAACCCGGGAGATCGCGGATCCGGACGCGCCCAGCACCTTGCGGATGCCGATTTCCTTCGTGCGTTGTTCCGCTGTGAACGAGGCCATGCCGAAAAGACCCAAACATCCGATCAAAACAGCCAGGAAGCTGAAATAGAAGGTGATATTTTTCAGCCTTTCTTCCCTCCTGTATTGGCTGTCGAAAGAATCATCCAGGAATAAGAAATTGAAAGGCCTGTTGGGATCAAGTTCCTTCCATTTCTTCTCCAAAAGACCCATGGTGTGAGGGATGTTGTCCGAAGCTATACGGATAGATAAAAAACTAAAAACTTGAGTCAATGCTACCGAAAAATCCACTGTTTCTTCTATTCCTTTGACCTTTCCATATACGATTGTGTGATGTCTTCACACACACGATTTTATGTGTTTGCTGTGGGATTCATCTTGTGTTATAAAATTCAAAGTGTCCGTTGTGAAAACGAGAGGAGCATCAAAAAGTAGCCTGATCATAGTCCTCGGCCTGATTGTTTTTGGCTTTAATGCATGCCAGAAGAGCCAGGTTGTCTATGATCTCGTGGAAGAGCAGGAATTTGCTCGACAAAAAGGGGATGTGTTCTTCCATGATTACATGGAGGGCCGGGACGATGATTGGCTCGGATGGGGTTGGTCAAAGCTTAGGAAACAAGGCAATAGGCTTGCTGTCTATCCCAGCTCCAGACTTCGCTTCGTTGCCGAGGAAGTGGCATCCCCCAATCTGTTCTTTGTCTGTAGATCTTTTTTGAGAGACGAAGTAGGGGCAAAAAGCATCCGCATTGAATTTAATAACAAAGTATTGACTACTGTGGAATTAAAAGGAGATATCAACAGATCCCTGAATATCGCCATTCCAGAAGAAGAAATTAGACGAGGCAATAACTGGATAGAATTCTTTTATGCTACTGAGAATGAGGAAAATCAAACGGAACGCATATCTGAGGACGGGAAGAGGAAGTTTTCCCTTAGTGTTGATGACCTCATCCTTTCTTCCCATCCAAATTTCAAGTTTGTCCAGAAATACATACAGTTCTACCGAAAATTAGCAAACGAAATGAAACCCGGGACATTCATCCAGAAAGTACCAAGTGCCATGGATTTTTATATCGACATTCCTGCACAGTCTTTTTTCAAAGCACGATGTACTTTTTATCCATCAATGCCGGACGCGCCTATCGGAGATAAGCATGACCTTGAAATTTCTGTACAAAAGCATGGGGAACAAGAACAGATTATTCATACCATCCCGATCAGCGGAGAGAAAAGCAGGATAATCCTTGATTTCCCACTTTCAGAGATAGGGATAACAAGATTGAGGTTAAAAGCTGGAGATATAAAAGACACAAATGCTTTAAATGGCATTTTGATTTGGGACATGGTGCATGTTGTCGGGCAGAGGAACAAGAAGGAAGCCGTTGCTGCATCAAATTTCCTCTCGGAATACAGGGAACTCTTTACCGATAAAAACATCGTATTTGTTATTTTTGACGCGGCCCGTGCCGACCACTTTTCCACCTACGGTTACTTCCGGCCCACCACACCCAATACAGACGTGTTTGCCCAAAATGGTACGGTTTTCACCAATGCCTACAGCGAAGCACTTTCCACACGCTGCAGCATCGGGACTCTTTTCACCGGATTTCCTCTCTCTGTTACATCCTTGACAGAGATTACAAGCATCCTTCCCCGTAAACTGACAACTTTAGCCCAGTTGTTCAAGTCCCGGGGATTTAAGACTACGGGTTACACTGGAATAGGGAATATCGCAAGGGTTTTCCGGTTCCACAGGGGTTTTGATCAGTATTTTGAGCTCAACAAGGAAGAGGGATTTTATAAAAAGTCATCCCAGTATCTTCCCTATGTATTGCCCTGGCTTGAGGCTAACAAAGACAAAAAATTTTTCCTTTACATTCACTTCAAAGAGCCTCATGCGGCCTACAAACCTATGCCTCCTTTTCTAGGCATGTTTTCCGGCAGTTATAAAGAGACGGTTGACCTGACCCAATACCTAGAAATGAGCCAAGAGTTGACAGACCAGCAGGTGGAATACATCAGAGCCTGTTATGACGAGACTCTGGCCAGTGCGGACTCTGCTTTTGGTTCGATTTTGGACAAGCTGAACGACCTGGGTTTGAATGACAACACCATTGTTATCTTAACGGCCGATCACGGAGATTTGCTTGGAGAGCACGGAAGGCAGTTCAGTCATGCTGGCTATTTCGGAGAAGGCGTGATGCAAATCCCTCTTATAATTCGTTTCCCGCATAAGGATGGATTGAAGATTCCAGGGAAGATTGAAGCATTAGTGAAACTTTCGGACCTGTTTGCCACTCTGGCCGATGGGTATCAGTTTGATGTCCCCTGGGATTTAATCGGAGGAAAGAGTCTCCTCCCAATTCTTTCTGGCGCCACGGAGGAAGTCAATCCTTTCATCGTTGTAGAGAGAAGAACCCGAACAGGATTTTGCATTAGGACAAAATCCTATAAGTTGATTTTCGGGGACGATGCACCGACGGAATTCTACAACCTCATAAAAGATCCTCAGGCAGAAAATAATATCTACCATCAGGAAGTTGTCATGGCAAATTATATGCTGACCATGCTGAAAAAATGGATTGCTGCGCAGGAGCTCATTAAGATGAGTATTTTTGGGAAGCATTCTCCGAAAAACAAGATCAGATACGATCAGATCGATAAAGAGACAATCGAAGACTTGAAAGCGTTGGGATATATCAAATGACGATGAAATATGTATTCTAGATATTGAGAACAAAAAACTCTTGATATCTCTAAAAGTCAGTATTAGTATATGTGCCTTTTTTAAATAGTCCCCTCTTCTGACACACCCACGTTCATATCAGCGCTGCTTACTGCCCTGACTCTGTAAGTGTAAGAAGCATCTTTATTAGGCAATGGATCATTGTATGTATATGAATTTCCCGTAAGCTCTGACTCATTGATTTCTTTAATGGGACTATAAGCACCATCATCCTCTTTGCGCTCTATAATGTACTTAGAAGCTGCTATAGATCCTGCATGAGTCACATTGAATGTTACTCCTCCATACTCACGCCTGATTATCCAGGCCTTATCTGTGATGCGGGAAACAGTTAGATCGATTGTTGTATTGTTAACGAGGACATTGAGTTGATCCTGTGTTGCAAGCCAAGAAGCCTCAGCATCATATGCTTCTGCTTTTATCTTGTGACTGCCGTTGGCATAAAAGATTGTATCCCAGCTGCATAAAAAAGGATAAGTCACTGACTCGCAAAGGATTACATCGTCAATATAAAAGTCAACATAATCTGTATTGGCAGTCGCTTCAATAGAAATTGTCCCACAAACACTCTCACCCGCACCAGGTGATGTAATGATCACAGATGGAGAAAATAATTCAAAGGCACCAATATCAGAACGTGCTCCTCCTATTCCGTCGCCATCTTTTGGTCTTAATACTCCTCTCTGGTCAGTTTCTTCAAAATCAGATGGATGGCCTGCATCAACGGCAGGGCTTGCAGGAAGCAGCCTGTGGGTCATCGTGGGGCCACCGTTGTCTGCCAGAGCTCTAAGGAGAGGATTGGAACCATAAATATTCCCAGTTTCATCTCCGCCTATGGTGCATCCTGCTGTTGTTGTGATTAAATTATATCCCTGTGAGGTTATTTCCCCAGAACAATCATCTAAAAATGAATCTGTATAATTATCTGCAATAATTGTATTTTTGACCTTAACTATAGAATCATTGTAAATCCCTCCTCCTCCTCTAAACACATTATAGTAGCTTGAATTTTTATACACAGTGCAATTTAAAAGGGACATTTCTCCAGAATTATAAATACCACCCCCTACTCCTGCAGAATGGCGTTTAGGTCTATTATTAAATAATGTGCAGTTTCGGAGAGTAACTTGTCCATTGTTATTACAGATGCCTCCTCCATTCCCCCAGCCAGAAATATTCCCTATGATAAGACTTTTTGAAATCTCAGAAGAACCAGAACTTGAGTTAAATATTCCTCCTCCACTTCCAACCAACCAATTTCCGCTTCCTTCCCCACAATAATTTTCTCTTATAGTTGAATCGATAACCGTTAATTCTCCACTATTACTTATTCCTCCTCCATCTCCACAGTTTCCCTCTTTTCCAAATCCTTCTCCAAGTCCACCTCCTCCCGTTCTGTTCTGACTGATTTCACAATTTTGTAAGGTAAGACTTGAATTACTGCAATTATGAATACCTCCTCCACATCCTCCACTTCCGCCGTAGGACCCGTTGCCTCCGTTCCCGGCCCTGTTATTGCTGATACTCGAGTTTTTTACAGAGACAGTTCCCTGTTTGTTATAGATGCCTCCTCCATATCCACCGGGTGAACCATAACCCGTGGAACTCTCTCCTCCTTTGCCCGTTTCGTTATTAATAATCTTGCAGTTTTCGATGTTTAATGTTGCAAAGCGGTTCAATATTCCCCCGCCGCTGCCGCCCACAGTAAGTGCTGGAGGAGCACCTCCATCTGGAGTTTTCCCATTCCGGATGGTAAGATCGAAGAGCGAAACATCCATGTTTCCCTCAATATGGAACGCGCGGTCTATTCGATTGCCGTCAATAACGGATAAATTCCATCCTGCCCCCTGGATCATTATGCTTGATTGAATATCCAGGTCTCCGGTCAAACATTTGTCCTCTTGTGTCCCTTCGATGGTCAGAGTGAAAATGCCTTCGGGTAATACAATGATATCCATTCCCGCCAGGGCGTTAGCCTCCATGATCGCAGCCCGAAGGGAACAATTCCCACTGGCATCAATGGCAACACTGTCTCCCGGATTCGCATCAACCGTATCATCCGTTGTGTTCACCGTGAATGTGGCTGCTTGGGCAACATTCCCTATAATTAATATAAATCCCAAAAAAATGAATAGCGTTAGTATTTTTTTCATTTCTCCCCCCCCCAATATTTTTTGAGTCTCCGATACCTGCGAGCATATCTTTCATATCGTTTTCGTTGATATCTCCGCAATTCGATGTTTGTGCTTTGTTTAGATGGTCCCTTCTTCTGACACACCCACGTTCATATCAGCGCTGCTTACTGCCCTGACTCTGTAAGTGTAAGAAGCATCTTTATTAGGCAATGGATCATTGTATGTATATGAATTTCCCGTAAGTTCTGACTCATTGATTTCTGTAATAGTACTATAAGCGCCACCATCCACTTTGCGCTCTATAATGTACTTAGAGACTGCTATACATCCCGTATGAGTGACATCAAAAATTACAATTCCATACTCACGCCTGATTATCCAGCCCTTATCTTTGATGCGGGAGACATTAAGATTTATTGTTGTATTGTTAACTAGAACATTAACTTGATCTTGTGCTGCAATCCATGAAGCCTCAGCATCATATGCATCTGCCTTTATCTTGTGACTGCCGTTGGCATAAAGGGTTGTATCCCAACTGCATAAAAAAGGAGAAGTCACTGACTCGCAAAGGAGTACATCGTCAATATAAAAGTCAACATAATCTGTATTGGCAGTCGCTTCAATAGAAATTGTCCCACAAACACTCTCACCCGCACCAGGTGATGTAATAGTCACAGATGGTGAAAACAATTCAAAGGCACCAATATCAGAACGTGCGCCTCCTACTCCGTCGCCATCTTTTGGTCTTAATACTCCTCTCTGGTCAGTTTCTTCAAAATCAGAAGGATGGCCTGCATCAACGGCAGGGCTTGCAGGAAGCAGCCTGTGGGTCATTGTAGGACCACCGTTGTCTGCCAGAACTCCAAGTAGAGGATTGGAACCATAAATATTCCCGGTTTCGTTTCCTGTTATTGTGCATCCTGCTGTTGTTGTGATTAAATTATATCCCTGTGAGGTTATTGTTCCTTGGCAATCATCAGGATTTGTAACTTCAGACCAAGGGTGACCTACAGAATTATCTGCAATAATCGTATTCTTTATCCTGACAGTAGCAGGAGGGTACCATGGATCATGACATGAGCCATTGTAAATCCCTCCTCCACATTCGTGACCAAAATTCTTGCAAATAGTGCAGTTCAGAATAGTTGCATCACCTCCAGAATTATTACTAATGCCACCTCCAGCACCAAGATAGTCACCAGGCTTTGTTCGATTATTGCTTAATGTGCAATTCTTTAGGGATAGATACCCATCATTACTGATACCGCCTCCACCTCCACTTGGCACAAATTCAGCATCTCCGGTAATATTTCCTGTTATAAGACTCTTTGAAATTTCAGCAGAGCCAGAACTGGAATTATAAATACCTCCTCCCCATCCTGCCCATCCTTCACATCCGCCATCACCGCAAATGTTATCCTTTATAGTGCAGTCAATAACGGTTAATTCGCCTCCGTTATAGATGCCGCCACCAGAGCCACCACCGCCATCATCCAAGTAACCAAAACCATATTGCCCTGTTAAGTTATGAGAGATTGTACAATTGTCTAGAATTACAGTTGAGTCGGGGCAGTTAAATATACCGCCTCCATTTCCTCCACCTCCGCCGTACTCACCGTCGCCTCCACGTCCGGTCCTGTTATTACTGATACTTGAGTTCTTTATAGATACAGTTCCCTGTTTGTTATAGATGCCTCCCCCAAATCCACCGCTTGGGCCATTACTAGTTTCATATGACTCTCCTCCTTTGCCTGTTTCGTTATTTGTAATTGTGCAGTTTTCGATGTTTAATGCCGCAAAGCGGTTTAATATTCCCCCGCCGCTGCCACCCACACTAAGTGAGGGGAAAATACCTCCATCTTTGGTTTTCCCATTCAGGATAGTGAGATCTAATAGTGAAACATCCATGTTTCCCTCAATATGGAACACACGATCCAATTGATTGCCGTCAATAACGGTTAAATTCCATCCTGCTCCCTGGATTACAATGCTTGATCTGATATCCAGGTCTTCGGTCAAACATTTATCCTCTGGTATCCCTTCGATGGTCAGAGTGAAAATGCCTTCAGGTAATACAATGGTGTCCATACTCTCCAGGGCATTAGCCTCCATGATCGCAGCCCGAAGGGAGCAGTATCCACTAGCATCAGCAGCAATACCGTCACCCGGATTCACGTCGACCGTATCATCCGTTGTGTTCACCGTGAATGTGTCTGCTTGGGCAACATCCCCTATAATTGATATAAATCCTAACAAAATGAGTAGGATTATTATTTTTTTCATTTCATTCCCCCCAATATTTTCTAAGTAATATTGGTCTTATCCTAAAATCTTGCCTCCAAACCGATGCCAGCCTTAAAGCCCCCCAGCTTGATCTCAACCTCTTCAACCTTGTCTGAGGCACTTAAGTATCCGGCAGAAATCTTTATAAAGAAACCCGACCAGATTCTGTATAGAATCCCAGTCTCAATCCCAAATCCGATGGAGTTATCAGTCACCTTCTCACCGAAGGCTTCTTCCTTATAACTCGCACTTAACAATCCCAGTTCTGCCTTATATCCAAATCTTTTAGAAATCTTTCCATCATAACCGATTCCGAATGAAAGAAAATGCTGGGTAGATCTGGCTTCCTGTTCAAGCTCTGTAGTCGTCCCTTTTTTAGAGAAAAAACCATATCCCGCCCAGATAAAAAAACCTTTATACAGTTTATATCCTGCTTTTAATTCTGGATAGAATACACTATTTCCATAAACATCCTTATAATCAGAATCTGACGGAGCAAGATAATTTCCGGCAACCGAAACCATGAATTTTTCCCCCGAAAAAACAGAGATACACAAAATAAAGACCATTAATGATACACACAGAGTTTTTTTCATTTTTCCCCCTTTAAGAAATTTTAAAAGCTATATTTAGAGGAAGCATTTGTTTTGGAGCTTAAATCGGATTTCTCTCCTTGCTGCTTATTCCAACACATACAATTTAACCAGAAAAAATCTTGTTGTCAAATTTTAAAGAAATAGGTAAAAAATTATAAACTATGCATTTCATTCGATTGTAGAATCTGGATTATTGAGTCTAAATTATAAGCATATGAGCTGCCGATGATCCTGTCGATGATCTTCGGCACCACCTCTTAGACCTTGCGGATCATCTCCACCCAGTCTTTGCGTATCTTACCCCTGTGGGCATTGGAGTAAAGGCCGCAGGAGCGGACCATCACTTGTCCTTTACCGGGAATGTGAGAGGTCACTCCGTCATAAATCTACCAGATATTTACAGAGTTTCGGGCCAATATAATTGGCAACTGGCTGAGGGAGTATTTTCCATAGTGCTGACGCGAAGGAGTATTTTTTATAAATATCCACTTGTATGGATTGCAAAATATCAATTTTTACCGGCTGCGCCCGCCATTGAGATTTGAATTTAAAGGTGTTGCTACCAAACCCTGAGCGTCCAAAATCAAAGATTGTTTTGCCTTGTTCAAAGGCGTCTTGAATGGCATGCCAGTACATCAGATTATTGGGACAATATTTTTTAAAATGCGGACGTGAGCCCGCCCATCCCACCCAGGCGATCTGTTCGTCTGGAATCACGACCAGTGCGGATATAGGGATATTCTCCTTATATACAACATAGTATTGACTCTTGAATATCTCCGAGAGAAGTTGAAACAATCGATAATCAAATCGTGGCGTTCCATAGCGAGCCATCGTTATAGTGAATATCTCATAGAAATCGTCTCGCAATTGGGCTGCGGGCTTGCCTCTTTTGATGATTAATCCGGTTTTCTGGGCTTTCCGTATTTGATTTCTTGCTTTCGACAAAAACGATGCCCATAGTTCATCGACATTTTTCTTGCGTAAGTCGAGCCGCATGGTGACAGGCTCATTCGCTTTAAAGTCATTGTATTCAGGATTTAGTACTCGTATCTGGTAAGGTTGGCCGTCAGGGAGCTGATTGAATAAATCGTCAGTTTGAGAGGAAAATCGATCTGTATAACTTAATAACGGTAAGTACGAAAATGTTCGTTTTCCTGATAGTGAAGGGACAACAGCAAAATCTGCTTCAAACTGGTAACCATATAATTTTTGTAAGAGAGATTTCCACTGTTCGCAGAAATTTTCTGAAAAAGGGGTTGTAGAAAGCATAGGCTTATTGTTGTAAGATCTCTTTTCTATGTGTATTGATGACCCAGTTTCTGAGTTTTAACGGGAAGTAATAATAGATAAATTTTTCTAAAAACGTAAAAAGCGTTCCATAAGCCATGCTCCAAAGTTTATCACAAAATAATCCTAAAGACGAGGCTTCTACCGCATTCCTATTTCTCGGCTGTGTATTCACCCGTTCTTGTCAAAGGGAGCCTGCCTATTCCTGACCACCATCTTGATTAATTCAAAAATTAGTGGTCAAGGCCTTAGGGATTTTTCTATAATCCTAGAGAGTAACAAAACGAAAGGACTGTTGATATGAAAAGAATGATTACTCTCGTTTTTATTATTTTTGTTTATTTAGGATTGATCGTTCCGGAATATTCATTCACTGGCGAACAAGACCCGATCACAACCATATTTCTGGTCCGGCATGCCGAAAAAGTCGGTGACGGATCGGCAGATCCGGCCCTGACTCTCGCCGGAGCCGCCCGGGCGGATGAGTTGGCTTACATACTTAAACATGTCAAACTCGATGCGATCTATTCCACACCTTATATAAGAACCAAACAGACTGTCCTTCCTACTGCCAAAGAAAAAGGCCTGGAAGTGATGCTTTACAAACCCGGAGAAGAAGATTTCCTCAAAATGGTCCTCCAGGCGTTTTCTGGTGGAACCGTTCTCATCGTCGGCCACTCCAACACCATTCCCGGACTGGCCAATGAGCTGGCAGGCCAGTCTGATTTCAGCGATTTGGATGATGCCACATACGACAATCTATTTATTGCCTGTGTACCAACTGAGGGAAAGGCCGTTATCCTCAGGATGCGTTTCGGAGCAGCGTTGTTGCATGAATCGAAAACATGGGCACCTCTTCTCTGTCAACTTGGGTCAGAAGGTTAGGCACCTGAGACGGATCATGTTCGTGTCCATCGGTGACCTTAGAAGCCAGGATCCGACCATTCTCCCTGACCGCAGATCTTCAAACCCGTACTGTCCACGATCATGTACAAAGGGCCGTCCGGTAAGCTCCCAGTGCATCTGCAGACGTCTACCGTTCGATTCCGGCGGGATAGGGTTGTGTGATCTGGACAGGGCAGATACAAATCCATCAGTACAGTAATATCGCCTCGGTTTCGAAGAGATTTCTCATACTCCGACCAGTTCTTGATACGAAAGGATGTCTTGTATTTCGGATGTCTATACGCTCTCTTGTGGGCTTCGGCCATGCTGACCTCCGTTGGATTTACGGATTTTACATGCTTATAAAGTGATGGTCCACAGATGTAATGTCAACACCGTAATGGATTCGTGCACCAAAGCCAAAATTTATAGATAAATTGCCATAGTTATGGAATTTTTTCCAGAATACGGGCTTAAATAATTCCAAGAGTTTTTCCAGCGCCTGCTGCCTTATTAGTTGAAAATAAAAGAATTATAGCCTTTTAGTGTCTTGCCTCCTTTCTTTTAGAATATTGGCATTCTTTTTGCTGTAAGGAATAGAGTCGTATTCCAGCTCGTACCGGAGAAAATATCCGCATGAGTGGATATGTGAGGTCTTGCTATCATCAAAGATTTTTGAACAGGACAGAAATTGAGATCTGAAGGAATAAAATGGATCGAGTTCTGTTTATGACCATAAACAGAAACTTCAGGGTCTGGTTGCACAGAGTTTTTACACTCATGCTTTTGAATTCTCTTATCCTTTCACCTAACCTGAGTGCTCGCGAGCCCAATATAAAATTAAACCATATTACTATTGAGGATGGCCTCTCTCAAAGCTCAATATACTGTATTTTTCAGGACAGCAAGGGATTTATGTGGCTTGGCACAGAGGACGGGCTGAATAAATATGATGGATATACGTTCAAGATATACAAGAGCAACCGTGATGATCCCAAAAGTCTAAGCTACAATTACGTTAAAGTTATTCATGAGAGTCAATCGGGTGTGCTTTGGTTCGGGACGTATGGAGGAGGTCTCAATAAATTCGACAGCGAAAAAGAGGAATTTGTCCATTATCGGATGGACCCCTCTGACGCCAATAGCTTGAGCAACGATTACATCAATTCAATTCATGAAGATAGATCTGGGATTCTCTGGATTGGAACGGAGGATGGATTGAATAAGCTTATCCCGGGTGAAAGCGAAGGAACTCCTCCGGTATTTATTCGATACAAAACAGATCCCAATAATTCCAACAGCCTGAGTGGCAATAAAGTCATGTCAATTGTGGAAGACAATACTGGAGTACTTTGGATTGGAACATACAGTGGATTGAACAAATTTAATCCGCGGAAAGAGGAATTTACTCATTACAGATTCAATCCTTATGATTCTACTGGTTTGAGTAGCGATTCAGTAAGAACAGTTTATAAAGATCGATCTGAAACGTTTTGGATTGGGACAGAGGGTGGATTGAATAAACTTGTCCCGGATGAAAGCGAAGGAACTCCTCCGTTATTTATCCGATACAAAACAGATCCCAGTGATCCCGGCAGTTTAAGTGACAATTTTGTTTATTCAATTTGCGAAGACAAATTTGGCGTTCTCTGGATCGGTACTATGAATGGATTGAGTGTATTTGATAGAGAAAAAGGGCATTTTATCCGGTTTAAAAATGATCCTATTGATCCAGACAGCCTGATATGCAATGAAGTTTTTTCAATTTATGAAGGCCAAATGGGAGTATTTTGGATTGGAACTCGCGATGGATTGGAAAAGCTTGATCAAGAAAAAAAGAAATTCATCCTCTATCGGAATAATCCTAGAGACTCCAACAGCTTGAGCGATAATCATGTCAGGGCGATTATTGAAGATAAGTCCGGGATGTTCTGGATCGGAACAGCGTACGGAGGTCTTAACAAATTTGATCCGGAGAAAAAGAGATTTGTCCATTTTAAAAATAATCCTAAAAATCCACAAAGCCTGAGCAATAATACAGTTATGGCAGTATATGAAGACCGATCCGGAGCTCTCTGGATCGGGACAAATGGAGGTGTAAACAAATTCAATCCAGAGAAACAGAAATTTACCCGTTACACATCCGACCCAAAGAATCCCAGTAGCTTAAGCAGCAACACAGTCAGAGCAATTTGCGAAGATAAGTCGGGAGCGATCTGGATCGGGACAGAGGACGGGTTGAATAAACTTATTCCGGGCGAGAGTGAAGGATCTTCTCCGACTTTTGTTCATTACAAGGCAGATCCCGATAACCCTTACAGCTTGAGTAATAATTTTGTTTATACAATTCACGAAGACAGATTAGGTGTTCTTTGGATCGGTACTATAAATGGGTTGAATAAACTTATTCCGGGCGAGAGCGAAGGGTCTTCTCCGGTTTTTATTACTTATAAAGCCGACCTTAATAATCCTCAAAGCCTGAGTAATGATGAAGTTCTTTCCATTTATGAGGATAGCTCAGGAGTTCTCTGGTTTGGGACGGTCGGAGGATTGAATAAATTTAATCGAGCTGATGAGACATTTTCCTATTATACAGAGAAAGACGGTCTTCCAAATGATTTGATCTATGCGATGCTGGAAGATGATAAAAAAAACATCTGGATAAGCACAAACAAAGGATTATCAAGATTTAACCCAAAAACTGAAGGATTCAATAACTATGATGTTAAGGACGGTCTGCAGAGCAATGAATTTTACACAGATGCCTGCTGTGAAAGTAGAAAAGGTGAGATGTTTTTCGGCGGCATCCGAGGATTAAACAGTTTTTATCCGGACAGTATCAAGGATAATCCACATATTCCCAAGATAGTCATCACTGATTTCCAAATATTCAACAAATCCGTTCCGATTGGAAAAAAAATGGGTAAGCGTGTGATTCTGAATAAGTCCATTACCGAAACTGAAGAGATTATCCTTTCTTATGAAAATCGGTCGTTTTCTATCGAGTTTGCAGCCCTGCATTATGTCTCTCCTGATAAGAATAAGTATGCTTATTTGATGGAAGGGCTTGAGAAAGAATGGAGCTATGTTGGAAACAGGCGATTTACAACGTATACCAATCTGCCTCCAAAAGAATATATATTTAAAGTCAAGGGTTCAAATAATAACGGAGTATGGAATGAGGAAGGTGTTTTATTAAGGATAACGGTTACTCCTCCCTTCTTTCAGACCTGGTGGTTTCGGGGTTTAGGTCTAATAACAGGTGTATTAATGATCTTCTCTTTTCATCAGATTAGAACGCATAATATTCGAAAGCGCAGCAAACAGCTTGAAGAACGAGTCAAAAAACGCACCACCGAATTAAAAGCAGCCAATGAAGGGCTTCAGCAGGAAATCAGTGAGCGAAAAAAAGCGGAAGGACAGATAAGACAGTTGAAAGATTTTAACGAGAGCATAGTGCAGAAAATGGCCGAAGGCATTATTGTTCAGGATGAGGAGCTGAGGTTGGCCTTTATCAATCCGGCTGCAGCCAATTTGCTGGGCTACAGTTCTGAGGAACTTGTAGGCCGAAACTGGAAGGCCATCATTCCCCCTGATCAATATTCTATTGTTGAAGAAGCTGATAAGTTTAGGATAAGCGGGGAATCCAACCGTTATGAAATTGAAATGAGACGCAAGGACGGCACGCGGATTCCTGTTTTTGTCAGTGGAAGTCCCGTTTATAAGGAAGAGTTTTTTGCAGGAACAATAGCTGTTTTTACAGATATAACTGAGTTAAAGAAGGCAGAGAAGGAGATTGAAAAACGGCAAAAATATTTGGAGTCTGTGCTGTACAATACGCCAAATGCCATCATAACTGTTGATGCCTCCTATCGTATCATCGAATGGAATCCCGGCGCCGAAAAGATTTTCGGGTACGGTTTTGAAGAAGTAATAGGAAAAGATGTCGATGATTTGATTACAAAACCAGATGCGAGAGAAGAGGCAGCGGCCTTAACTAAAAAAACATTATCAGGAGAAAAAGTACCACCTCTGGAGACCATTCGCCACCGGAAAGACGGTGCACCCGTATATGTCATTGTAGCCGCATCGCCCATCAAAATCGGAGAAGAGCTACATGGAAGTGTGGTTGTCTACACGGACATCACTGAACAAAAGGAGATCGAGGCTCAGTACAGAGGCCTCTTCGAAGACATGCCTGTAGGACTTTATAGAACTACCCCGGACGGAAAAATCCTTGATGCTAACGCAGCGTTGGCTCAGATGCTGGGATACCGCAACCAGAAGGAATACCTGGTTCATGGAGAAGTGGATGGATATGTGAATGCCGAAGATCGCAAGGAGTGGCAGCGTTTGATGGAAAAAGAAGGAGAGGTGAGCGGATTCGAAGTGGAGTGGCGGACACGAAATGAAAGAATCATATGGGTACGCGAGAGTGCCCGCGCTGTCCGAAATACCAGGGGTGATGTAATTTATTATGAAGGAGCTGCGGAAGACATCACAGAGCGAAAGAAGGCGGAGGAGGAGTTGGCTGAAGAGCGTAACCTGTTACGCAGTTTGATGGATAATTTGCCAGATGCGATTTTTATTAAAGATACGAAGAGCAGACTTATCACTACCAATGTAGCCCATCTGAGGATCATGGGAAAAAAAACTTTGGAAGAGGTTATCGGCAAGACAGATTTTGACATTTTTCCACGAGAGTACGCAGAGCAGTATTATTTAGATGAACAATTAATTATGGAATCAAAGCAGCCCTTTCTTGATTGTGAAGAGCGGGTAATGGACTCCGAGGGAAGAGAAAGATGGTTTTTGACAAACAAATTGCCATTTCTTGATTACAAAGGATCAGTAATAGGAGTACTCGGAATCAGTCATGATATTACCAAACGCAAAAAATTGGAAAAACAGCTGGAGGATTTTGCTTATATCGCCTCCCATGATTTGAAAGCACCAATGCGAGCTGTTAACAAACTCGCCACCTGGATTCTGGACGATTATGCCGATGCTTTTGATGAGGAAGGCAAGGAAAAGATGAACCTTCTTATGGGCAGGATCAAGCGTATGGACAGGCTTATAGAAGGGATCCTGCAGTATACAAGAGCTGGAAGATTAAGAGGGAAGAAAGTGGAAGTCAATCTCAACACTATTGCAAAAGAGGCAATAGAGAATCTTGCACCTCCAAAAAATATAGAGGTGACAATTGAAAACAAATTGCCTGCGATTTCAGCTGAGAAAGAGCCCCTAAGGCAGATATTTCACAGCCTGATAAGCAATGCAATAAAATTCATGGATAAGCCAAAAGGAAAAATAAAAATCGGGTGTTCGGATGGAAGCACGCATTGGAAGATCAGGATTGAAGATAATGGGCCGGGAATCGATGAGAAATATCATGGCAAGATATTCCAGATTTTCCAGACTTTGGAATCTCGCGATGAGCGAGAGAGCACAGGGGTAGGACTCTCTGTGGCAAAAAAGATTGTTGAGTTATACGGCGGGAAAATCTGGCTTAAATCCAGAGTCGGCGAGGGAAGTACATTCTTTTTTACGATAAAAAAGGAAGGAGGTGAAAATGAGAAGTAAGAGACCTCTTCTTCTTGTGGAGGACGATCAGGTAGATGCCATGACTGTGAAGCGAGCATTTAAAGAAATCCACATCGTGAACCGCCTGGAAATTGTCAGTAATGGTTCTGAAGCTTTGTCGTTCTTGCGGAATTCTGAAAATGAAACACCCTGTATCATTCTTTTGGACTTGAATATGCCAAAGATGAATGGCGTGGAGTTCTTAAAAATCAAAAACCAGGATGAGAATATGAGAAGAATTCCTGTTATAGTTTTGACGACGTCTGAAGAAGAACAGGACAGGGTAAGCAGTTTTGATCTCGGGGTAGCGGGTTACATGGTTAAACCTGTGGACTATAGAAGTTTTGTGGATGTGGTAAAAACAATAGATCTGTACTGGACATTGAGCAGACTTCCTGAAGGGGATTAAAACGTGAAGAACAAAAAAGATAAAATCCTGATTGTTGAGGATGACAAGATTGACCAGATGGCGTTTGAAAGGTTCGCCAAAGTGGAAAAACTAGACTATAACTACACTATTGTCGGTTCGGTTAGGGAGGCCAAGAAGGCTTTAGAAGAAGAAAAGTATGATGCTGTATTGATGGACTACATGCTAGGAGATGGTACAGCCTTCGACTTGTTCGATAAAGTGAAAGAATCTGCTTTTATCATTGTCACCGGGACCAGAGGAGAGGAGATTGCAGTTCAAGCCATGAAGTCAGGAGCCTATGATTATTTGATAAAAGACACTGAGGGATATTATCTTAAAACTTTGCCTGTTACTGTTGAGAAGGCCATAAAGCACAAGCTCGCAGAAGAAGAATTATTAAAATACAGAGAGCACCTTGAAGATCTTGTAAAGGAACGTACAGCCAAACTCCAGGCAGAGATTGCTGAACGCATGAAAGCTGAAAAAGCTTTACAGGAAGCTCGTAATAAACTTGAAAAGAGAGTAGAAGAACGTACTGCTGAGCTTGTAGTTGCAAGAAAAGAAGCCCAAGCTGCGAATCGTGCTAAAAGTGAATTTCTTGCTAATATGAGCCACGAAATTCGAACCCCTATGCATGGAATTTTGGGCATGACTGAACTTGCTCTTGGGACAGATGTCAATCCTGAACAACTGGAATATATGGAAGCGGTAAAAATGTCTGCCGAGTCCTTGATGAATATCATTAACGACATACTTGATTTTTCGAAAATCGAAGCGAAGAAGATCGAGATTGAATCCGTCAATTTTAACTTTCATGATACAATTCATAACATCGTTTCCACCCTTTCCCTTCAAGCTGAGGCGAAAGGATTGGAACTTGCGTGCCGCATTCCTCCTTTTGTGCCTAAAAGAGTTGTTGGCGATCCCGGACGGCTGCGCCAAGTCCTCATCAACCTTCTTAGCAATGCTATCAAATTCACTGATAAGGGTGAAGTAGAGGTTTCAGTGAACGAGGAGTCAAAGACAGAGGAGGAAGTCGATTTTCATTTTTCAGTCAGAGATACAGGGATCGGCATTCCTAAAGAGAAACAGCGTGTGATATTTGATCCCTTCTCTCAGGCTGACGGCTCCACGACACGCAAATATGGCGGATCAGGGCTTGGCCTTGCCATAACATCTCAACTGGTCGAGCTGATGGGAGGTAAGATCTGGATTGAAAGCGAAATCGAAAAGGGAAGTACGTTTCACTTTACAGTTCGATTGGGGAAATACAAAGGTCCAGAAGAAAAGCTTGAGCCCATGAAATTTGAAGATACCAAAGGTCTTCGTGTTCTTGTAGTGGATGATAATACAGCCAATCGGCGCAATCTTAAAGAGATGCTCTCTAACTGGCAAATGAAGCCCAACTGCACCCCAAAAATTGAACCACCTGGAGTGCTAGTATTTTCGTGATACAATAAGCATCATCAGTTGGATAAAAAGCCCTGAAAGGAGGCTGATGATGTCTAACAAACATGCGAAACG